>Ga0209425_10002413_pt1 | contig 20854 bp, 20 predicted proteins | sample COG_05_FD_184749 | JGI IMG/M metagenome (GOLD analysis project Ga0209425, IMG submission 184749) | Pelagic Microbial community sample from North Sea - COGITO 998_met_05 (SPAdes) (version 2) | ecosystem: Environmental > Aquatic > Marine > Neritic zone/Coastal water | place: Helgoland, sampling...
AACTCCAAGAATTGGTATTTTTTTATGAATATCTTTTACAATTTTTAAACAGTTTCCTGCTTGATTAGGATTTCCAGGGCCAGGCGATATAACGACTTTTTTATATCCTTTTCTTAAAATTGTTTTGCTATCAATTTTATCATTTCTAATAACATCAACATTTGTTTTGAAATTAGATATGTAGTGAAACAAATTATAAGTAAAACTATCGTAATTATCTATAAGTAATATTTTCATTTAATCTATAGCTCTCATTAGTCCTTTAGCTTTATTAATCGTCTCCGCATATTCTTTTTCTGGCTTACTATCTGCTACAATTCCAGCTCCTGCTTGTACGTAAAATTTATTGTTTTTAATTAAAGCTGTTCTTAAGGCAATACAAGTATCGAATTCTCCGTTCGGTGTAAAATATCCTATACCACCTGCGTATAATTTTCTTTTATTTTTTTCAAGTTCATCAATAATTTCCATTGCTCTTATTTTAGGAGCGCCACTAACCGTTCCAGCTGGAAAACCTGATAATAGCGTTTCAAATAAAGAAAATTTATTATTAAACTTACCTATTACATTAGAAACTATATGCATTACATGTGAATATCGCTCTACTTTAAATTTTTCAGTGACTTTAACTGAGTTTACTTTAGAAACTTTACCAACATCATTTCTACCAAGGTCTAACAACATTAAATGTTCAGCTAATTCCTTTTTATCTTTAAGAAGATCTAATTCATTTTTTTTATCTTCTTTATTATCTCTACCTCTTGGTCTTGTACCTGCAATAGGTCTTATAGTAATTTCTCCCTTTCTAAGTCTTACTAATATTTCTGGACTACTACCCAAAATATTAAAATCATCATAATTAAAATAGAACATAAAGGGGGAGGGATTTGATTTTCTAAGATAATTATATATTTCTATTGGTTTCTTATTAAATTTTCTTTCAAACCTTTGACTTAAAACAACTTGAAAAATATCACCTTTTTCAATGTAGTTTTTTGCTTTTTTTACTAAAGATTTAAATTTTTCTTTAGTCGTGTTGGATTTAATTAAATTTTTGTTTGGTTTATAAGTGAATTGTTCTGGAAGAGTTATATTTTCAAAGTCTTCGTATAAATCAAACTTTTTGTTTACAGAGTCATAGTGCTCTTTGTAATCTTTAATCTTTGTATCCACATAAACATTTTCAATATAATAAATCATTTTCTTTAAGCTATCATAAACAACTAAATTTTTAGGCCGCGATAACCTTACATCGGGAATATTCAAGTCATCCTTACAGTTATTAGGAATTTTTTCTATGTAACGAATTACATCATAAGAAAAATATCCTACCAACATAGATGCCATTGAAGGAAGTTGTTTTGGAATTTTAATTTTAAAATCTTTTATTAATTTATTAATAAATCTTAAAGGGTCAGCTTTAATTTTACTTTTTTTTCCTAATTTATTTAAAGTTATAATGTTTTTATTAATATCCCAGATTTTATCAGGATTTAATCCAATTATTGTATAACGACCTTTAATAGTCCCTTTTTCGACAGATTCAAAAATAAAGCTATTTTTTTCCGCAAGAAGAAACTTAAATAAGTTCTCTACCTTGTAGTAGTTTTTACAAGATCTTGATCTAAATAAAATTTGATGTTTTTTTTTAGAGTAATTTTTCTTAAATTCTTTAAAGCTTATATTAATTTTCATTCAAATGAATTTTTAACACGGTCTATAGTTCTTTTGTTTAATTCAACTTTGTACTTTTGATTAAGGCTATCATCATAAGATTTGTAAATTTTATTGATTAAATTTAAGCGTGCTTTAGCCTCATACTTCTCGTAATCATTACTAGATTTATTTAAGTCCTTGTATGTAGTTTTTTTTGTAGATATTAAAAAAGTCTTAGTTAAAGTACTATTCGTTATTATGTTTGTTTCATTATCTTTTGTTAAAAAAATTCTTTTAACTAAACCTTCTTCAAAAATATCATTTTGTTTTAAACTAGAGAGCTTATAATCTTTTATTTCTAAACCATTATCCTCAGCGAACTTTAAAAAGTTATTTCCATCGTATGCACCTAATCCTATATCTTTTGCTATTGAAGTATTTTTTTCAATTTTATCTTTAAAACTTAACTGAGCATTTAAGGCTTCTTGAACTTCTGGATCATTAATTAGTTTATTTTTTTTCTCGATAGTGCTAATTTCAGCCAGATAGTATTTTCCTTCAAGATTTATAACCTCAGGTGATTTTGTTGATTTAATATTATAAATTTTATTAAATAAAGCATCGGACAAATCGTTTATTTTATTTTTATTTTGATCTTCTTTCTTTGAATTAATTTTATCAATCGTAATTATTTTTAAATTATTATCTTTAGATGTTTCATCAAAAGATTTTCCATCTAAAACTAGATTTTCAATAATATCTAGCTGCTTAAAGAAAGCTTCATCATAATCAGAATTTCCACTTACAAGATCAGGTTTAATTTCTGCATATTTAATTGATTTAAATTCAATAAAAAATATATTTTTATTTCTCTCGTAGAGTGTTTTAACATCTTCTTCTGCAGGCTTGTTTTTAGCATGGTATTTTTCCAGATCGATGTATTGTATAGTTTTAGTTTGATTTTCTTTTCTGAATTCTTGAGTAATTAAAGTTTCAGGAATTACAATTCCCCCCGCTAAAGAGCTTAAGAACTGTCTTCTTTTTTCTTGCTCAACAATATTAGCTTCAAACTGAGGGGCTGTTATACCACTTTTTATAAGAAATTTTTCATATTCTGTTCTCGAGAATTTATTATCTTTAAAAAAAAGTTTGTCACTTTTAATTATTTCTCTAAGAGAATTATCATCAACAACAACACCAATTTTTTCTATTTCTAACGCCATTACTTTTCTGCCTATATACTGAGACAATATTTGTTCAACCAGATCTGTGTTTGGCAGACTTTTAATCTGTTCTTCATTTAGATTTATTTTTCTCAGATAACTTATGAATTCTTGTGAACTAATTTTTTTCGACTCAACAGTAGCCACAACATTTTGATTACCCCCTCTAAATACATCACCCATCCCCCAAAACACAAAGGGGAGAATAATAATCCCCACTAAGAGTTTAATTAAAAAAGATTTTGATAATTTACCTATTGATGTTGTCATTATATTAATTTAATACGTTAATTTTATACACCTATAAATCAAATTTTAAACTAAGGCAAATTATGAGATATTTTATTGGAAACTGGAAAATGTTTGGTGTTCCAAATTCTTTAAATATATTGAATAAGATTAATTTATTTAACTCAAAAGATAAAAATCGAAATAAATATAGGGTTATAATTACACCACCTTATACATTGATAGAAAGTTATGCAAAATATTTTGAGAATAAGAAAATCTTGATTGGTTCACAGAATTGTTATCAAAAAGATCAATTTTCATCAAATACAGCTGCCGTAAGTGCTTACATGTTGAAAAGCGTTGGAGCTAAATATACTTTAATAGGTCACTCAGATAATAGAGGTGAAGGAGACAACAATTTAATGCTTAAAGCTAAAGTACAGTTTGCTCTAAAAAATAATTTAAAAGTTGTTTTTTGCATAGGTGAAAATAAATTAGAAAAAAAAAATAAGAAGACATTAAGTGTTCTTAAAAGTCAGCTAACAAAAGTTCTGGAAAAGAAATTTAATAGAAATAATATTATTGTTGCTTATGAGCCTATCTGGTCTATTGGCACTGGTAAAATACCAACCACCAAAGAATTACAAAAAACTACTATTTATATTAAAAAGGTCCTTAAAAATATATTTAAAAAAAATAGTCCAGCAGTTCTATACGGTGGGTCAGTTGATGGCTCCAATGTAGAAATGTTTAAACAAATTAAGGAAATTGATGGTTTTTTAATTGGTGGGGCTTCTAAATCTTCCAAAAAATTTATTGATATAATAAAAAATTACTATAGATAATCACCATGGAAAGTTTACTAATTTTCGTTAACATATTTTTAGCAGTGATCTTAATTATCTGCATTCTTTTACAGAGATCAGAAGGAGGAGCTTTAGGCCTAGGTGTTTCACAAGACAATTTCACATCAGCTAGAAGTATGGGAACTTTCTTGACAAAATTTACAGCAATTGTTGCCACTTTATTTATTATTTGCAGCATCACAATTGTAGCAATTTCAAGAGATGAATTTCGTGAAACACAATCAGTTCTTGAAAAAGAAGAAGAAGAAAACTCAAACCTTCCACAAATACCTCAGTCTAAATAATTAAGACTTTGTAATTTTTTATATTTAAAGTATAACATAGTTCCATGGCGCGATATATTTTCGTAACTGGCGGCGTGGTTTCATCTTTAGGCAAAGGATTGTCATCAGCTTCACTAGCTTACTTATTACAATCAAGAGGATACAAAGTTAGGATAAGAAAATTAGATCCATATTTAAATGTTGATCCAGGAACCATGAGTCCATTTCAACATGGAGAGGTTTTTGTAACAGATGATGGAGCTGAAACTGATTTAGACCTAGGTCATTACGAAAGATTCTCAGGAATATCAGCAAAAAAATCTGACAATATTACTACAGGAAGAATCTACAACGATGTTTTAAAAAGAGAACGGCAAGGAAAGTATTTGGGAAAAACGGTGCAAGTTATCCCCCATATTACAAATAGAATAAAAGAATTTATCAAATATGATGTGTCCAAAGAAGATTTTGTTATTTGCGAAATAGGAGGAACAGTAGGTGATATCGAAAGTCTACCTTTCTTAGAAGCTATAAGACAATTTTCAAATGAAACTGGAAAAAAGAATACTTTATTCATTCATCTCACTTTAGTTCCTTATATGAAAGCGTCACATGAGATTAAAACAAAGCCTACTCAACATTCGGTTAAAGAACTTAGAAGTATTGGTATTCAACCTGATATTATTATTTGTAGATCAGAGAGATCTATTCCATTAGGACAAAGAAAGAAAATTTCTTTATTTTGCAATGTTTCTATTGATGACGTCATCGAGACAGTTGACGTAAAAACAATTTATGAAGCTCCAATTAGTTTTAACAAAGAAAAATTAGATGAGAGAGTATTAAAATTCTTTAAAATTAAATCCAAGAAAAAAGTTAATCTAAAACCTTGGAAAAAAATTACTCATTTAGTTTTAAATACAAAAAATAAAGTAAACATTGCAATTATAGGAAAATATGTAGAGCTAAAAGACGCTTATAAATCTTTAGATGAAGCTTTAACTCATGGAGGAATAGCAAATAACTTTAAAGTTAATCTGGTAAGAATTGAATCTGATTATTTAAAGAAAAGTGAAATAAAATATAAATTAAAAGATGTCTCTGGTATTTTAATACCAGGAGGTTTTGGAAAAAGAGGAACAGAAGGAAAAATAGCAGCCATACATTATGCAAGAAAATATAAAATTCCATTTTTAGGAATTTGTTTTGGAATGCAAATGGCTATTATTGAATTTGCTAGAAATAAATTAAATATTAAAAATGCAACTTCAAGTGAATTTGGTTCATCAAAAGCTTCAGTGGTCGGATTGATGAGTGAATGGATTAAAGATGGTAAATTAATTAAAGGAACTGATAAAAATCTTGGCGGAACAATGCGATTAGGTAGTTATGAGGCTAAGCTTAAGAAAGATACATTAATTAGCAAAATCTATAAAACAACAAAAATAACTGAAAGACACCGTCATAGGTATGAAGTTAATATTAATTATAAAGAAGAGTTTGAAAATAAAGGCATGATCTTCTCAGGCTTATCTCCAGATCAAAAATTACCTGAAATAGTTGAACTCAAAGACCATCCTTGGTTTATAGGAGTTCAGTTTCACCCTGAATTTAAATCTAGACCTTTATCGCCACATCCTTTATTCTCTTCTTTTATAAAAGCCGCAAAAATCAATTCGAATAAAAATAAAAAATGATAAATCACAATGTAAGATGCGCTACCTTTGATATTGCTAATAATAAACCTTTCACTTTGATTGCTGGCCCATGTCAGTTGGAAAATGAAGCACATGCAATTAAGATTTCTACAGAACTTAAAAAAATTACAAGCCAATTAGGAATAAACCTTATTTACAAAACGTCTTTTGATAAAGCGAATAGAACTAGTCTTAATGGAAAAAGAGGGATGGGATTAGAAAGCTCCTTACCCATTTTTGATAAAATTAGAAAAGAAGTTGGCTTGCCAGTATTAACAGATGTTCATACAGCCGAGCAATGTACTATTGTTGCAAATCATGTAGATGTTTTGCAAATTCCAGCGTTCTTGTGCCGACAAACTGACTTATTGATTGCTGCAGCTAAAACAGGAAAAATTATTAATGTTAAAAAAGGCCAATTTTTAGCTCCATGGGATATGTTAAATGTAATTAAAAAAATTAAAGAGTCGGGAAATAATAATATTTTAATTACCGAGAGAGGCGCAAGCTTCGGTTACAATACACTCGTATCAGATATGAGAGCTTTACCCATTATGTCTAGATTTGGTTTTCCAATTGTATTTGACGCCACACATTCAGTTCAGCAACCTGGAGGAATGGGTGAAAAAAGCGGAGGGCAAAGAGAGTTTGTTCCTTATTTAGCTCGTGCAGCTATAGCAGTTGGTGTCGGAGCAATTTTTATGGAAACACATGAAGATCCTGATAACGCACCATCAGATGGGCCAAATATGGTCCCTTTAAATGAAGTGAAAGCCTTATTAAAAAAATTAACTGAGATTGATAAATTAGTTAAATAAAATAATGGTAAAAATCAAAAGTGTTAAAGGTAGACAAGTTTTTGATAGCAGAGGAAACCCTACTGTAGAAGCTGAAGTTTTTTTAGATAATGGAATTTCAGCAACAGCAATATCTCCTTCTGGAGCATCAACAGGAGCATTTGAAGCTCACGAATTGAGAGATAAAGACAACAATAAATTTTTAGGTAAAAGTGTTTATATTGCAGTCGAAAATATTAATAAACAAATTTCCTCGAAATTAAAAGATTTGAATGCTAACGATCAAAAAAATTTAGATAAAGTTTTACTAGAATTAGATGGAAGTAAAAATAAAATAAACCTTGGGGCCAATGCCACATTAGCAGTTTCATTAGCTAATGCTAAATGTTCTGCTTTATTAAATAAACATTCTCTTTTTAAAAATTTAGGAAAATCTTATTCTTTACCTATCCCTTTAATGAATATTATTAATGGTGGAGCACACGCGGATAATGACTTAAATATTCAAGAATTTATGATAAGGCCAGATTCTGCAAAAAATTTTATGGATGCAATTGAAAAATGTTTTCTTGTAATTCAAAATTTAAAAAAATTACTACAATCAAACAACATGCTTACAAATGTAGGTGACGAAGGTGGTTTTGCCCCATCAATTAATACTAACGAAGAAGCCTTGGAATTAATTGTTAAGGCTATTGAAAAGTCTAATTTAAAACCAGGAAATGATATTGTTATTTGTTTAGATGTTGCTGCAAATGAATTAATGAATAATAAGGGTGAATATTCACTTCAGTCTAAAAATTTTATCTCAGTTGATGATGCTGTAAGTTATTATAAAAAATTAACCACAGATTATCCTATAAAATCTATAGAAGACCCATTTGCTGAGGATGATTGGGGCGCTTGGAAAAAAATTACTAATGCTATTGGTAAAAATGTTCAAATAGTAGGCGATGATTTATTTGTAACAAACTCAAAAAGATTAGAAAAAGGTATAAAAGATAAGTCCGCTAATAGTGTTTTAGTAAAACCAAATCAAATTGGAACTTTGACTGAAACTCTTAAAGTAATTGAAATGGCAAAAAAAGCTAATTTTAACACTATAATTTCACATCGATCAGGCGATACGGAAGATACATTTATTGCTGATTTGGCAGTAGCTACAATGTCATCGCAAATTAAAACAGGATCACTTGCTAGATCTGAAAGAATAGCTAAGTACAATAGATTATTACGTATAGAAGAAGAGCTTGGCAATCAAGCTAAAATGGCTAGAATCTAAATCATGAAACTTATTGAAAGTCTTAAAAAAAAAAAATTTATTTTATTTAATATTTTCTTCACGCTATATATTGGAATTAATTTAATTGGTGGTGAAAGAGGGTTGATATCGTACATTGATAAAAAAAATACATACAATGAATTAATTAAAAAAGATAAAAATTTAAATGAAGAATTAAAAGATTTAGACAATAAGATTTCATTAATTATCAAAAATGATCCAGATTATTTGGATACGCTATATAGAGAAAAATTTAATTATGTTACTGAAGATCAAATAATCATCAAACTAAAATGAATGATAAAGTAAGACATCCAGAAAAGATTAATAAACCGATTAATCCTATAAAGAAAAAACCTGAATGGATAAGATCTAAGATTGTTGATTCAAAAGTTTTTTTCCAAACTAAGCAAATTGTAAATAAAAATAATCTAGTTACCGTTTGCCAAGAAGCCAATTGCCCCAACATCACCGAATGTTGGAGTAAAAAACATGCCACTTTTATGATAATGGGAGATACGTGCACAAGAGCATGCGCATTTTGCGATGTGAAAACTGGAAAACCAACTGCTTTAGACTTATATGAGCCAGCAAAAATTTCTAATGCTGTAAAAAGTCTTAACTTAAAACATGTTGTGATTACTTCAGTAGACAGAGACGATCTTGTAGACGGAGGCTCAAATCATTTTTATAAAGTAGTAAATGCAACAAGGTTAAAAAATCCCAATACTTCAATTGAAGTTTTAACTCCAGATTTTTTAAGAAAAGGAGAGGCTTATAAAGAAATACTTAAAGCAGATCTTGATGTTTTTAATCACAATATTGAAACAGTTCCAAGACTCTACAACGCAGTAAGACCTGGTGCTCGATATTTTTCTTCATTAGAATTATTAAAAAATGCTAAAAAATTTAACAAAAAAGTTTTTACTAAATCTGGAATTATGGTTGGTTTAGGTGAGAATAAAGAGGAGATTATTCAAGTTATGGATGATCTAAGATCTGCTGAAGTTGATTTTATTACTATAGGGCAATACTTACAACCGTCAGCTAAACACCATCCATTAAATCGTTATTACCGTCCGGATGAATTTAAAGAATTAGAAGCTATAGCTAAAACAAAAGGTTTCTTATTAGTTTCTTCTTCACCATTAACAAGATCTTCATATCATGCGGATGAAGACTTTAGAAAATTGCAAGACGCAAGAAATAAACAGCTTGAATGTCATCAGCATCAATAAAAAAAATTATTTCTTGTAAAAAAAAACAACTTATTGAAATGGTTCTAGATATTGAGAAATATCCTGAATTTGTTCCTTGGTGCATTAAGGGCAAGGTATATGATAAAAATGAGAGTGAAGATTTAATTACTTTTAATGGAGATTTAAAAGTTGGTAAAAGCATTTTAAATGAAACTTTTTCCAGCCAGGTTTCGTATTATAAAGAAAAAGATAAAATAATAGTAACTAACCTTCATGGACCACTAAAACACTTGAAAAATGAATGGACATTTAAAGAAATAAATAATGCAACGCAATTAGAATTTTTTATAGACTTTGAATTAAAAAATCCTATCTTGAATGCAATTATGAAAAAATCTTTTAAATTAGGCCTCGATAAAATAGCTAAGTCCTTTGAAGAAAGAGCAGTCAAGCTATATAAATGATGTTAGCTGTATCGCTTTTATTAATATTTTTAACCATTTTTTGTAAATTTTTAGTTTCATATATCAAGGCAATTAGAACGGGTGATCCAAATGAAAACGAGTTAACTTATTGGATGTTTTCTTATGATTTTAAAACAAAAAACAAAGAGTGGATACCAGAAGATAAAAATTTATTAAAAAGAAAAAGAAATAGAAATGCTCTAATTTTTATACTTTATATAGTTATATTCTTAATTTTTTTAACCTTTAACAGTTTTGTTGCCCATTTATTGGATGCAATTGTAAATATTAAAAAATTTAACTATCCTATTTAAAATTTAGTAGACAGTGAATATCTATTGCCATATTTTATCTAATTAATTTTATTAGCAAATTGAAAGTTTTTTTAACAGTTTGTCTTTGAATAAACGATCTCCCTTTTTTTTTGAAATTACATTTATTGACAATAATTTTTTTACCAATTTTTATTCCAATAAAAACTAAGCCAACTGGTTTTTTTTTTGAACCACCCTTTGGACCAGCTATACCAGTTATAGAAACACAAATTTTTGATTTACTAATTTTACTAAGATTATTTACCATAGCTAAACAACATTGAACGCTTACAGCACCATATTTTTTAATAATATTTTTTTGAACTTTTAATACCGTTGTTTTTGCTTGATTGGAGTACGTGACTAACCCCATAGTAAATACCTTGGAAGACCCATTTACTGAAGTTATGGCGCTAGAAAGCAAACCTCCAGTACAAGATTCTGCAAAAGAAATATTTAGTCTCTTTCTTTTTAAATTATTAACTATTTTTTGATTTAAATTCATGAAAAAAATTTTAATTTTATTACCATGAATATAATTAGTGTTAACACCACATATAAACCAGCAACAACATCATCTAATATAACCCCAAAACTATTTTTAAACTTTTTATCAAAGTAACTTACTGGGAAAGGTTTTTTTATATCGAAATATCTAAAAAGAATAAAAATATACAAATAAAATAAAACTGACTCCTGTGAATTTTTCATAGTCCCATGAGCTATTTCATAAAGGTAAATAGGAATAGATTGACCAATAAATTCATCTACGACAACTTCTTTAGGATCTTTGTTCTCATTATCTTTAATATATTCATTGACTGCATAAAATGAATAAACAAAAACAATAAGAAGAGCAATTAGTATTGTGTTATTAGATAATTTTATGACATGAAATAAACTAAATAAAAAAATTGTTGTTATAAATGAAGTAATTGTACCTGGAGCAAATCGAAAAGACCCAATTCCAAAACAAGTAACAAAAAAATAATTGAAAGTTTTAATCATATTTAATAACGGATGTTATAACTTCGCAGGCAATAGCTTTGTCATTTCCAATAACACCTAATTTTTCAGTTGTTTTTCCTTTGATATTAATTTGACTTTTAGAAATTTCACAAAGTTTAGCAATACTATTTATCATCTTATTTTTAAAATTTTTAATCTTTGGTTTTTGAGTAATGATATTTATATCTATATTATTTATAAAATAACCTTTTGATTTAATTTGATTTATAACTTCTCTTAATAGAATAGTTGATCTTATATTTTTAAATTTTTTATTTTTATCTGAAAACATTTGACCTATATCACCTAGTTTACATGCGCCGAGGATTGCATCAGTAATAGAATGTAATACTGGATCTCCATCGGAGTGACCTAGTGTACCTAATGGTGATTTAATTCTTAAGCCAGCTAAATAAAGTTTTCTGTGTGGAACAAGTCTATGTACATCAAAACCTATACCCAAACTGATTTTTGATTTATAAATATTTTTAAGGTTTTTAAAGTCTGATTGATCTGTAATTTTAAAATTATTTTTTTCACCTTCAATAAATTTTACTTTATTTAGATCCATATATAAAGAAATGTCATCATCTTTGTATTTTAAAGAATTAGTCTTATGAAGTTGATAAATTTCTTTTAAATAAAAGGCTTGAGGAGTTTGAGTTAAAAATAAATTATCTCTTTTTTTTCCTAATATATACTCTTCTTTACTAGAGTTTATTATTTCCTTAACAGCATCTTGAATTTTAATTTTGGGAACTACAGCTCTAGAATTACTCATATTTTTAATAATTGAATTTAATAATTTCAAAGAAAAATTTGGTCTGGCCGCATCATGTATTAGAACTTTAGAAATACCTTTTTTATTATTTAAATATTTTAAAGCATTGTAAGTAGATTTTTTTCTACTATTGCCACCAGCTATTAATTTAACATTTTTTAACTTGAGTGATTTGACACGTTTTAAATCTTTTTTATTATAAATAAGAATAATCTTTTTAATTTCTTTAAATTGACGTGCTTTTATAACATTTATTTCAATTAATGATTTGCCAGCTATATTTTGATAAGGTTTTCCTATATTAGATTTAAATCTGTGGCTATTTCCTCCTGCAAGAACTATTAAACAAAAACTCATGGTATAAACTTATATAATATTTATATAGAAAATTAATGATTATTTAAGATGTTTAAGATTATAAAAAATTTCAATTGGATTATTTTGTCTTCATTTTTATGTATTTTCATGGGGATCATAACTTTTTTAACATTTATTAACGAAGGATTTGTCTCCTTGACTGATAAAAATCTCCAAACATTGTTAATAATAGATCTTTTCTTACTATTAATATTTTTTACTCTAATTTTTAAAAATTTTTATAGATTTTATTATACTGGCAAAAAAAACAAAACAGGATCTAAAACCAATCTTAAATATATTTCCATTTTTTCTTTGTTTACTGTTACACCCTCTTTAATTGTAGCTATATTTTCATTATTTATTTTTAATTTTGGAATTCAAAACTTCTTTGACAAACAAATTACTAAAGCAGTCAATAACTCATTTGATGTTGCAAAAAATTACCTAGAAGAAAGTAAGGAAAATGTTTTATCTGATGTAATTTTAATGAGTGTTGGTCTCAATCGTGCATCAGGGTTTTATTATTCTAATCCTGAACGTTTTAAGAATATCATAAGATCTGAAAAGATTTTGAGAAGAATTGACGATGTGTATTTAATTGATAGTTTGGGAAATATTTTAATATCAGACGTTATAGACACCACCGAAGAACTTGCAGTTCCTTCAGATGAAGATTATAATCAAGTGTTACAAGGTAAACCAGTTTTTATTACAGATAGTTTAGAAAATAAAACAGCTGTAATGACAAAATTAACTTCACTAGTTGATACTTATTTGTATATTTCTAGAAATATTGATCCTGAAATCTTGAGATATTTAAACGAGACTGAACAAGCAGTAAGTTTTTATTATTCTGTTGAGAATAGCCAGACTGGAATAAAAGTTACTTTTGCAATTGTTTATATAATAGTGGTAACTTTATTATTATTTTTGTCTACATCAATCGCCATTACTTTTGCTTCAAGGTTAACAAAACCAATCATTAATTTAATTAGTGCATCAGAATCAATTAGCAAAGGTGAACTTGATGTTAAAGTAGCAGATTTAAATACAGATGATGAATTTAAAAAGTTAAATCAAAATTTTAACTCAATGATAGAGCGACTTAAAGAACAACAGAATAAGCTTCTTACCACTGAACGATACGAGGCTTGGGAAACAGTTGCCAGAAAATTAGCTCATGAAATTAAAAATCCATTAACACCTATTCAGCTATCAATTGACAGTCTCAGAGAAAAATACAAAAATAAACTTTCCTATGAAAATGAAGAATTTGAAAAATATTTAGAAACAATTAATAGACAAATCAAAGATATTGAAAAATTAGTCAATGAGTTTTCTAATTTTGCAAGAATGCCAAGACCAATACTTAAACAAATAGATATTGTTAGCTTAATTAATAAATCATTAGACTTTATTAAAATGACTTCTAAAAATTCTATTAACTTAATACAAAAAACCAAAAATACTTTAATCAAAGGTGATGAAGATCAACTAAATAGAGTATTTATTAATTTGATTAAAAATTCAGAAGAAGCTTTTTTAGAAAAAATCAAAAAAGACCCTAATTTCAAAGGAAATATTGACATAGAAATTGACGATAATAATGACTATATAATTATTAGATTGATAGATAATGGCACAGGTATTACAGATGCTAAAAAAGCAATGACGCCGTATTTCACAACAAAAAAAACAGGAACTGGTTTAGGCTTACCGATCGTTACTAAAATAATAAATGAACACTCTGGAATTTTTTCTATTAAAAACAATAAAAACAGAACTGGTACAAAAGTTATAATTTCAATACCAAAAATAAATGCTTAAAGAAATCTTAGTTATAGACGATAATTCAGATATACGTTTTTTAATTTGTAATATTTTAAAAGAACAAAATTTTGAAGTACGCTCTGCAGCAAACTATGATCAGGCAGTTTTAGAGATTAATAAACGTTTACCCGACTTAGCAATTATTGACATTAAGCTAGATAAAACAGATAAAGATGGAATTGATCTATTAAAAATTATTAATAAAAAAAATAAATTAACCCCAGTAATTATGATTTCAGGTCATGCAACAGTTCAAATTGCTGTAGAAGCAATAAGATTAGGAGCTTACGAATTCATTGAAAAACCTTTTTCAAAAGACAAGATATTAAATTATGTTAATAGGGCAATCGAGACTTTTGAACTTAAAAAAGAAAAAGATATTATTGAAAATAAATTGTTTCATTCATTTGAATTAATTGGCAAAAGCCCTGCCATTCTTAAAGTAAAAAAAATTATTGATAAACTATCTGCTTCTGAAAGTAGAGTCCTGATTTCTGGCCCAACAGGAACTGGTAAAGAATTAGTTGCTAGAAAAATTCATAAACATTCATTTAGATCAAAAGAACCGTTTGTCATTATAAATGCAGCATTGCTTAAAGAGACTACATATGAAAAAGAATTATTTGGAGAGGAATTTGAAGATGGAAATATTTCCTTTGGCGCTCTAGAAAGAGCTGATAAGGGAACTTTGTTAATTGATGAAGTTTCTGAAATTCCATTTGAGACACAGGCAAATGTTTTAAGAGTTTTAATTGATCAAAAATTTAAAAGAGTTAATGGCTCAAAAAATATTAATGTAAATATTAGACTTATTTCATCATCTTCAAAAGATTTAAATGAATTAATAAAAATTAAAAAGTTTAGAGAAGATCTTTACCACCGGTTAAATGTTATGCCGATTGAATTAACATCTTTAACTACTAGAACTGAAGATATACCTTTATTAATTGAATATTTTAATAGTAAATTATCTGAAATAAATGGAGTGAAACAAGCAGAAATAGATGTCATGAATGATAATTTATATATTCATAACTGGCCAGGTAATGTACGAGAATTAAGAAATTTAGTTGAAAGAATTATTATTTTATCTTCAAATGAAAGTAAAGAAGCAATAAATAAAGTCATAAGTGATGTTTTAAAACCTACATTAAAAAATTCTGATAAAAATATTTTGGAAAAATCATTCCAATCGCCTTTAAAAGAAGCTAGAGAACATTTTGAAAAAGAATATTTAACTACTCAACTTAAAAAACATCATGGTAATATTTCTAAAACTGCAGATTTTATTGGTATGGAAAGATCAGCGCTACATAGAAAATTAAAAACTCTCGGAATCAAAGGCATTAATTAAAATGAATATTATTATATGTGGAGCCGGTAAAGTAGGCTTTTCAATAAGCAAACAATTATCTGCGCAAGGTCACTCCGTGACTGTAATTGACCAATCTTCTGAAGACATAAAAAAAATTAATGATTCGCAAGATGTTAAAGGTATTGTAGGCAGAGCTTCACTTCCTTCAGTTTTAGAAAATGCAGGTGCTGAGAAAGCTGATATGGTCATTGCTGTTACAAGAAATGACGAAACAAATATGATTGTTTGCCAATTAGCTAGCACATTATTTAATGTTTCAAAAAAAATTGCACGAATTCGGACTAAAGACTTTTTGGAAGGTAAGTGGGGTAAACTTTATAATAAATCTAATATACCTATTGATGTAATTATTTCACCAGAGCTTGAGGTTGCAAAATCTTTATACAGAAGATTAGAAGCACCGGGTGCTCTAGACAATGTACCTTTTGGAAAGAATAAAGTAAAAATGTTAGAAATTTCAATTGAAAAAAATTGTCCAATTAAAAATGTTCCATTAAAAAAATTAACAGAAAAATTTCCTGATTTTAAAGCTAATATTTTAGGGGCAGTTAGAAAAGAGAAATTTGTTTATTTAAAGAAGGATGATCAGATGCTTGAAGGTGATAACGTATACATTGTTATAAGCAGTGATCAACTAAACCCAATTTTAAAAGCATTTGGTCATGAAGAAAAAGTTGCTAAAAATGTTTTAATAATTGGTGGAGGAAATATTGGTCTAAATTTAGCTAAGATGCTCGAAGAAAACTTTGAGGATTTAAGAGTAAAAATAATTGAAAAAGATAAAAAAAGAGCTGAAGAAATTGCTAATGAGCTCTCATCATCAATCGTAATAAACGGTGATGCTCTAGATGAGGAAATACTTAAAGAGGCAAATCTTGAAGGATCTGAAACTGTGCTAGCTTTAACTAATGATGATGAAAACAATATGATGGCTTGTGTATTAGCAGAAAAAACTGGTCTTAAGAAACGAACTATCGCTATTGTAAATAAAACTAACTATAATCTCTTGCAAGACTCTCTAAATATAGACGACTTAGTCGACCCAAGAATGACAACTGTATCAAGAATTATGGAACATGTTCACAGAGGAACTATTGGAACTGTTTATTCGTTACTTGATGGTGAATATGAATTTATAGAGGCAAAGATTTTAGAAAAATCAGAATTAGTTAATAAAAAAATAAGAGACTCTAATTTACCTGATGATATTAGAATCGGTGCAGTCGTAAGAAAGGATCAAGTAATTATTCCAAAATCAAATTTCATTTTTGAAAAAGACGATTTAGTAGTATTTCTTGCTAAAAGAGAAGAGCTTAAGGCCGTTGAAAGTATTTTTAGCGTCGGTTCAATCTAACAATTAATGAATTTTAAAAGCATAAGTTATTTTTTAGGATTGTCTTGTTTTCCAATAAGTTTTTTAGCTTTTATTAATATTTTATATTCATCTTATTTTGATTATTTTTTAAGTATCGATACTTATTTCACTACATTGCTTTTTTCTTTTTTGATTGGAATAAGTCTTTTATATTACGGAAAAGACTCACTAAAAAAAATTAGTTTTATTGAAAAGTTATTTTTAATTATTACTACATATTTTTTAGCAGCATCATTAATATCAATACCTTTTTATTCAAGTAATAATCAAATAACTTTTATAAATTCATTTTTTGAGTCTATTTCTGGTCTAACGGGCACAGGTTTTTCCATTTTTAAAAATATAAAATATCTTGACCCAACTTTAATATTATGGAGATCTTCATCTCAATGGATTGGAGGATTATATTTTTTATTTTTTTTGATTGTAATTTTTTCAAATAAAAAATTTAATTATAAAATGATCTCTCTTACTTATTCTGGAGAAAGTAACTATACTTCAGAAGAAAATATTAAGAACAATGTTTTCAAAATTTTTATTTACTATTGCATTTTAAGTTTTGGAATATTTTTATTATTTAATATTTCAGGAATGAGACTTTTTAATTCATTAAATATAAGTATGACATTAATATCTGGTGGCGGTTTTTTACCAACTGATTATTTAGCTGATATTATTTTATCGAATTTTCAAAAAATTATATTTATTACATCTCTACTTTTATCAATGTTTAATTTCTATTTAGTTTTTAATATTTTTGACTCGAAAATTTTAAAAAAAGATCATAAAGAAGATTTATATTTACTATTTTTATGTATAATTTTAATTATATCAATTTACTTTAATAGCAACAGTGGACTAGATTTAATCATAAGTGTTGTTAGCAGTTTATCAAACTCTGGCTTAACATTAATTAAATCAAACAATTTAGGATTATATTTTCTATTTATAACAATTATTGGTGGATCTGTAATTTCTAATACATCTGGCATTAAATTGGCTAGATTCTATATACTTATAAAAATAACTTCTTCTGAAATTATAAAATTAATCAGCCCAAATAGTATAATTAATAAAACAATATTTGGCACAGATATTAAAATTACCGATGATAACGTAAAAATTTCATTTCTTATTTTTATTTCATTCTTTTTAAGTTTATTTATCTTATCCAGTTTTTTAGTTTTAGATAACATTGGATTTGAAAAATCTTTTAAATTATCTATTTTAACTCTAACTAACACAGTTAATTCAGAATTATTTAATTTGGAGTATTTAAATTTTGCAAATTTATTAACAAGTTCAAAAATAAGTTTAATAATTTTTATGATTATTGGAAAAATTGAGCTAATATCAATTTTTTTAATTTTCAAAAAAATATTATTTAAAGATTAGATATGTCAAAAGTAGTAATTATTGGTGCTGGTGCGATGGGGTCGGCTTTTGCTTTACCTTGCTTAGATAATAATCATGATATTAATATTATTGGCACTCATTTAGAAAATGAATTTATTGAAAATCTCAAAAAAAATAACAATCTTCACCCTGGCTTAAATACACTTATTCCTCAGGAAATAAAAATTTTTAAGTTTGAAAAATTTGATGAATTACTAAAATCAAATGTTGATTTAATTGTATTAGGTATTAGTTCGAAAGGAATTGAATGGGTATCAGATCAGTTAAGCAGATTATATAAAGATATTAAAATACCAAAACTTCTAATGTTAACGAAAGGTTTAAGTATTCATAACAATCAATATGAACTGTTGATCGATAAACTTGAAAGATTGTTGGCTGATAAAGGAATTTCTAATGTGGATATTTCGGCGGTAGGTGGACCATGTCTTGCAGCTGGTTTAGCAAATCGTATTCACAGCAGTGTAGTTATCGCTAATAAAAATCTTCATACAGCAAAAAAAATTGCTGATATGTTAAATACTGGCTATTACCACACTTCATATTCGGATGACTTAAACGGAGTAGAAGTTTCTGCAGCAATTAAAAATATTTTTTCAATGGCAGTTGGTGCCGCTAGGGGACTTTGTAGTAATAATATTTCTAATGAAGTTAGAGAAAAAAATTATTTAAACACTGCTTCAGCTTTAATCAAACAATCTATCCATGAGATGGAAATTTTTGTAGAACATTTAAAAGGTAAAAAAGAAACTGTTAAAGGATTAGCGGGTTTAGGAGATTTATATGTCAGTTCAGGCGGAGGTAGAAACGCTAAAATGGGATCTTACATTGGTGAAGGCTTAATTTTTTCTGAAGCTAAAAAGAATAAAATGGAAAAAGTTACGGTTGAAGGAGCTGATCTTGCAAAAGAAATTGCTAAAAAAGTTAATGAAGATTTTGATCTTAAAAAATTACCTTTAATGATCGGTATGATTAATGCAATCGTTGATGATAAAAAACTCGTTTTAGATTGGGAGTCATTTCGATGAAAAAATTTATAATTTCAATTGACCAGGGAACTACATCAAGTAGAGCCATTCTTTTTGATTTAAAAGGAAGGCCAGTTTTTTCATCTCAAAAAGAGTTCACACAATACTTTCCTAATAGTGGATGGGTTGAGCATGATCCTGAAGAAATATGGAGCACAACAAAAAAAGTTTTAAAAGATGTAATTCAAAAAGCAAAACGTATTAAAGGAAAAATCTTAACAATTGGTATAACAAATCAAAGAGAAACAACTGTGCTTTGGGATAAAAAAACAGGTAAACCTGTTTATAATGCTATTGTTTGGCAAGACAGGAGACAAGAAGTATATTGTGAAAAATTAAGGAAGCAGAATAAAGAAACTTTAATATTTAATAGAACAGGCCTTTTAATCGACTCTTATTTTTCAGGCATGAAAATTAAATGGATTTTAGATAATGTTCCTAAGGCAAAAGTATTAATGAATAAAAAACAACTATTATTTGGAACAATAGATAGTTTTTTGATCTGGAGATTTACTAAAGGAAAGGTTCACGCAACAGATGCCACAAATGCTAGTCGTACTATGATTTACAATATTGCATCAAATAAATGGGATGATAAAATATTAAATTTGCTTAAAATTAAAAAACATATTCTTCCAGAGGTTAAAGATTGTGCTGATGATTATGGATCTACTGATTCCTCTTTAACAGGTAAACCAATTTCAATTAGCGGTGTAGTAGGAGATCAACAATCAGCTACCATTGGTCAGTGTTGTTTTGAACCTGGGTCTTTAAAAAGCACATATGGCACTGGAGCTTTTGTACTTTTGAACACGGGTAACAAAATTATTTATTCCAAAAATAGGTTATTAACGACCATTGCTTATAGAATTAATGGTAAAACTACTTATGCAATGGAAGGCTCTATTTTTATTGCTGGTGCTGGTGTTCAATGGCTTAGAGATAGAATGCAATTTTTTAAAAAAGCTCCCGAAACAGAAAAAATTATAAAATCTATGAAAGGAAATAATGATGTTTATCTAGTTCCAGCATTTACAGGTTTAGGTGCTCCCTATTGGGACTCTAATTCACGAGGGGTATTAAGTGGTTTGACCAGAGACACAGGACCAAAAGAAATAATTAGAGCTACAGTAGAGTCAGTTGCTTACCAAACGTATGATTTATTTGAAGCTATGAAACATGACGGTTTGAGACCAAAGTTAGTTAAAGTAGACGGAGGAATGGTAACGAACAATTGGTTTTCGCAATTTTTATCTGATGTAGTTGATGTTGGAGTTCTAAGACCAAAAGTGCAAGAAACTACTGCATTAGGCGCTGCTTTTATGGCAGGACTTCACATTGGAGTTTATAAATCTTTAAAAGATATTTCTAAAAATTGGGCATTAGATAAAAAATTCTCTCCTAAAATGAAAAAAAATTTTAGATCAAAACTACTTAGGGGATGGTCTAAGGCAATTAAAAGAACTTTAATAAATTAATACAATTTAAAGTTGTGTTAAAAGGTCATTAAAGAACTGTACTCTTTGGGCTTTTTTTGTTTGAATACCCTAATAAGTAAAAACAACAATAGGGGAAATAATGTTAAAAACATTTAAAACTATCTTAGCTTTTGCTGTTTCTTTTTCAATCGTATCTATTTCTAATTCATTTGCTGACGGTCATGCAGGTGCAATTAAGAAGTGGTCTGAC
>Ga0209425_10002416_pt1 | contig 20848 bp, 22 predicted proteins | sample COG_05_FD_184749 | JGI IMG/M metagenome (GOLD analysis project Ga0209425, IMG submission 184749) | Pelagic Microbial community sample from North Sea - COGITO 998_met_05 (SPAdes) (version 2) | ecosystem: Environmental > Aquatic > Marine > Neritic zone/Coastal water | place: Helgoland, sampling...
TTTCAGATGTAATAATGTCCACAATTGTTTTTCGCCACGAAGTATAACATGTCCCCCACGTCCTCCGTCTCCTCCATCAGGCCCGCCTTTAGGAATATACTTTTCTCTTCGGAAATGTGCAGACCCCCCCCCTCCGTTTCCAGAGGTGCAATTAATTTTTACGTAATCAACGAAGTTATGAGAAGCCATGGCTAAAAATTACTCTAAGTGTGTTTTGGATTATAAAGATGCTACAGCCTCAAACAAGCGAGAAGTAATTTCTTCTACAGTTCCCAACCCATTGATCTTCATCCATTTATTTTGATCTGCATAATACTCTTTTACAGGAGCCGTTTCACTTCTGTAAACATTTATTCTTTTCTGAATCACTTCGGGATCAGCATCATCAATTCTTCCGCTATCTTTGGCTCTATTGGCCAATCTAGTCTTTAACTCTTCTTCTTCAACATCCAAGGAAATCATTTGTGAAATTCCTGTTCCAATTTCTTTCAAGAAGGCATCTAAAGCATCGTATTCAGGCTTGAGCGTTCCTTCTACATGATCCACGGTATGGATGAGTCGGGAATACATTTCGATTTGCCTGCGACCAATGACGCGCACACTGCCAGGCTGGCAAACGCGTGACTTGTCGTTTCGGTCGACGTCAGTACACATGGTTAATTCAGAACGATCTTTGTTAGAGTTTAGCAAGGCTAATACTTGCGCCTCATCTTCAATGGCGTCTTTGCCTCGAGCAATTGTGCCTGAGATAGGGCAGGTTTCAATGCGATTGCCGCGTGCGCGAACATACATTTCAGGCGATGCGCCGACCAAGTATTCTTGTTCACCTAAGTTCATTAAGAAACCATAGGGCGCAGGGTTTAATGCTTTAAGGTTTGCAAACAATGTCGAAGGGGGGAATTTAGCCCCTCTTGAAAACGTTTGCGAAAGCACCACCTCGAATAAGTCACCTCGCTTGAATGACCTCTTCGCTTTTTCAATTAATGCAGAAAATTCATTTTCAACGTGGTCACATTGATTTCCTTCATCGATTCCGTCAACGAATGATTCAGATGCGCCTGAGCGTGGTAATTCATGCGTGCTGTTGTCTTTCCATGAAAAGTTATAACGATACGTTTTTGAAACTCCTGATTGATGATCAACCGCCAATATTTCATCGGGAATGTAAAGGACAAGATCACGCTGGGATTCATCTCTTGAAAGCTTCTGTTCAAATTGCTCAAATTGAAAAACCAGGTCGTACCCAAACGCACCATACAAACCAAGGTAGGCATCATCTTCGCTTTGAAAGAGTGAAAGGAGGTGTCGTAATAAAGAAAAAATTGAAGGCTGTCTGCTTCGCAATTCTTCAGCGAAAGCTTTATCTCTGGCGCAAATGTTTCCCTTAATTTCAACGGTGGTTTTTTTGATATCTTTCGCGTGTGCGCAATCATCAATATGATCCGCCAAAAAGGAGAGCAACACTTCCCCGCGTTCATTTAGCGCTTTAATTGAAAAGGTATTTGCACGAGTGGTTATTTCAAGAGGGGGGTTAATGAAGCCAATGTCCCATCGCGTGTACCGCCCCGGGAATTCAAAACTCGATGACAGCAACAACCCACGCCGCGAGTCAAGATTCGCAATAAGCGTATCAATTGCCGAGTGATCAGCGTGCGCTTCAACAAGGCGCTCAACCTGTAAGCCTGCTTGCGTCGTATATTGCGCGGGTCTTGTGTTACCCATTGTTTATCCCACTAAATAATGATGCACCCAATCTTGTAACTCAGCTTGCGTTTCTTTGGATGTGTGCAATCCAAGCTTGGAGCGACGCCATAAAATATCATCCGCACTTCGGGCCCATTCAAAATCAACTAAGTATTTCGCTTCCTTTTCAGTCAAAACCCCTTCAAAACTTTTTCCTAAGTCTTCTAGTTTTTCAGTGCCTTCTAAAATTTTCTCGATCAAGGTACCGTAGGCGAAACTCATTCTATCTAACATTGCTCTTGGCAGCCAAGGGTATTTGACTGACATACTTTCCAGGAAGTCAGAGAGAGAGCCCTGAATGTCACCACCAGGCAATGGTGAAGTTGCAGTCCATTCTCCAGTCGCTTGAGGAAAATAACGACTTAGCTTTGAGATTGCATTCTCAGCGAGTACGCGATAGGTTGTGATTTTTCCACCAAAAATTGAAAGCAGGGGTGCTTGGCCTTCGTGATCTTCAATTTCAAAGCGATAATCTCGCGTGACTTTCGCAAGATCATCTTTTTCGTCATCGTAGAGCGGTCTGATACCAGAGTAATCCCAGACGATATCATCCAATGTGATTGATTTATTGAAGTAGGTACCGATAATCTTGCAGAGGTATTCCTTTTCGCTTTCATGGATTGAAACGTTTCGTGGATCAGCGGTATAGTTCATATCCGTTGTGCCAATAAGGGTGAAGTTGCTTTCATATGGAATAGCAAAAACAATGCGACCATCTGCGTTTTGCAATATGTAAGCGTGATCTCCGTCATAGAGCTTGGGTATGACGATGTGTGACCCTTTTACCATTTTAATGTGGTGCTTTGTTTTTGTTTCAACAACATCACTAATCACTTGACCCACCCAGGGACCTGCTGCGTTAACCAATGCTTTTGCACGTATTGTTTTTTCAATACCGCTGTCGCGCTCTTTCGTTGTCACTTCCCAAGCACCGTCCACTCTCACGGCTTTTATGCAAGCGGTTCGGACTAAAATGACGGCACCCTTATCTTCGGCCGCTTTGGCATTTAAGACCACTAAGCGCGCATCATTAACCCAACAGTCTGCATAGCTAAAACCCACTTTAAAGTGCGGCTTCAGCGCTGCGCCTTCTTTATCTTTTTCTAAATTTATTTTTCGGGATGCGGGTAATGTTTTTCGCTTAGCTAGATTGTCATACAGAAACAAACCAGCGCGTAGCATCCAAGCAGGGCGTAAATGTTTATCGTGGGGTAAAACGAATTCCATTGGGGTGATAATGTGGGGTGCTTTTGAGAGCAACACTTCACGTTCGTGCAATGCTTTTTTAACCAGTTTAAATTCGTATTGTTCTAGGTAGCGCAAACCGCCGTGGATGAGCTTGCTCGAGGCAGAGGAGGTGCCGCTTGCTAAATCGTGACTCTCGCAAAGCATGACGGATAATCCACGCCCTGCTGCGTCTGCTGCGATTCCAGCGCCATTAATGCCGCCGCCGATGATGAAAAGATCAATTTGTGTTTCTGTCAAACTTTGCCCCTTTAAAGTGCCTTTTATTTAATCATAGCCAGTTTTTTCAAGTAGAAACACTATACCGATTTTGATAGAATTTTCCCAGCTGTAAGTCTACAGAGACTATGGATTGTTTTTTTTCTACTCAAAATGGATGAATTTAATGAAAGATTACATACTCGCTATCGATCAAGGCACAACCAGTTCGCGTGCTATGATTTTCACAAAACAAGGCGAGATGGTCTCAGAGCATCAAATAGCGTTCGAACAACACTTTCCTCAAAACGGTTGGGTTGAGCATAACCCGGATGATATCTTAAATTCTGTCATAGAATGTTGCCAAGCTGCACTCAAGAATGCGTCACTCAAAGCTGATTCAATTGCTGCAATTGGCATTTCAAATCAACGGGAAACAACCATTGTTTGGGATAGAGCCACAGGCAAGCCCGTTTACAATGCGATCGTTTGGCAAGACAGACGAACCGCTGATCTTTGTGAGCGTATCAATGCTCAAATTGACGTTAGAAAATTACAGGCAAAAACAGGGTTGCTTTTAGACCCCTATTTTTCAGCAACCAAGATCGCGTGGATACTCGATAACGTTGAAGGCGCAAGAGAAAAAGCGGAATCAGGCGGCTTGTGTTTTGGCACGGTTGATACGTTTTTACTTTGGCATTTAACGAAAGGCGAATCGCATGCGACCGATGCGTCAAACGCATCGCGCACATTGCTTTTTAATATTCAAAACTTGGATTGGGATGATGAGTTGTTAACGCTTTTCAATATACCAAAGTCGCTCTTACCTGAGGTGTGTGACAATGCGCATGAGTTTGGTATCACAGACGCTTCTTTTTTCGGCAAACCCATTCCTGTTACCGGCATGGCAGGTGATCAACAAGCCGCAACTGTCGGGCAAGCGTGTTTTTCAGCAGGCATGATTAAAAGCACTTATGGAACAGGGTGTTTTATGATGTTGAACACGGGGGGAGAGATTGTTTTTTCACAAAACAAACTGCTGACTACTGTTTTATACCGCATCAACGGTCAGCCAACGTACGCACTAGAAGGTAGTATTTTTATTGCCGGTGCTGGCGTGCAATGGTTAAGAGATGGTTTGGGTTTGCTTGATCATGCCAAAGATTCTGAAGAGCTTGCTGCGTCTGTTCATGACACAGGCGGCGTTTATTTGGTTCCTGCTTTCACGGGGCTGGGTGCGCCTTATTGGGATCCGCATGCTAGAGGGGCCTTGCTGGGATTAACGCGAAACTCGAATCGCGCCCACATCGTTCGTGCAACATTAGAAGCGGTTTGTTACCAGACGCGTGATTTGTTGGAAGCCATGATTAATGACGGTACGGCAATTCCTGGCGAGCTAAGAGTCGACGGCGGGATGGTCGCTAATGATTGGTTGCTTGAGTTTCTTTCCGACACATTAAGTACGCGAGTTGAGCGCGCGAGCTGCCTTGAAACTAGCGCACTGGGAGCCGCCTATCTCGCAGGTCTGGGCGCTGGGTTATACACCTCATTAGAAGAAGTGAGTGACTTGTGGCAATCAAACCGAACCTTCACGCCTAACATGACACAAGAGAGGAGAGAGGCGCTTTATCAGGGCTGGCGTGTGGCTGTATCGCGTGTTTTAGATTAAAATATACGCACACATGGGATTGAATTCGCCCAATCATGTGTTAGTATTATTAATAGATGATATCAGCCAAGGAGTTAGGCCGTGAAGCACAAGATCATTGAGCAATGGAATCGCTTTTTTTCAGTGAAGACCGTCAAGGGTGCTGAGTCAGTTATTAGACGTATTGCTATTGGCTTTTACATACTCGCTATTCTTAACCTCGCCATAGCCGTATTCAATAATAATCCAGCCGTCGCTATTGATGGTTGGGTGATATTTTCTCTAGGTGCCACGCTACAGCACTGCCGCAGTCGCACGATCGCATTTCTCACCATTCCTTATTGTTTACTGATTATAAGTTCTAGTGTTTACTGTCAATACTACCTCTTGCCGAATGCGCGCAGCGTCATAATTGCAATCATTGGCGTTATCCTTGGGGTTTATGCCGTTATCGCTACGCATGAATACCACAAACTGCGTCGCTCACACATTAACTGGAAAAATGGGCTTCTTAAAACGGTTCAATCTATGGTGTATGGCATTATATTTTTATTAATCGCAACGTTTGGCATCGTCTTGCCTTATCACGATACGCTGATTGCATTAGGTGGATATAACTTAACAGCGCTGATTTCAATCATCGTTCCGTCGATTGCAATCTTTCTTGCGTTTAACGGTTGGTTACCATTCACCCACAATGAGCCAGCTTGTCGTTACGACGACTAAATCTCGGCACTTTCGGAGAAAAAAACCATAATTAGAGCGCTTATCTGCTACCACAAAACTGCATTTTGGATTATGATTGTAGTGTTATATACACAATGGAGTTCGCATGATACCAGATATGGTTGAAGCATCGGAAGTTATCTACAGTGATTTTGAAAAGGACTGGGAAGAGCTAGTCGAAAACCAAAGCTCGCGCTTTTTAGGGGCGATGAAAAACTTTGAAAATGAGATTGTAAGACTGCTTGATATTCGTGTTTCTCCCATCGTGATCAAGCTAGCGTTGTTCTATCAATGGGCGCGCCTTATTTCCTGGACACACAATTTAGATAACAAGCAGCAAGAAGAATGGCTGCTTGAAATTGAAAAGCTGATGTTACCCATCACCAAATTAATGCGCGACATGACAAAAACATTGAGCGCACGCAAAATCAATGACAATACCGATTCACTCACGCCTAAGCTCACCAAAAAACTTGAAGACTTTGATCCTGAATCTGATGAAGGGTTATCAAAAGACAATATTGATAAACAATTTTATATTGCAAACCAATCATTTTTTAAAGTTGTTGAGCACTGCTTTCAAACGAAGCTCGGTGAGAAAACGCTATCAAGTGTATGTTTGTTTTTTTGGTTTAAATGTTTCAGTGCGTTTACGGATATTGCTGAAAGAGACATGCTAAAAATCGAGCGCCACTGGGGTAGGGTGATGGAAAGTGTCAGTTGCTTGATTGAGCGCTAAGCAAGCCAGGTGTGAACACCGAAAACGAGCCCACCCACAACAATAGCAATTAACACTGCGCCTGCAACAATGTGGTATAAACCGTCTAAGGTAGACGACTTAAAATTTTGAACTTGTTTTTCTAGAGTTTTGAGCTCTTTTTCATTCAGCCCAGTTGTGACATTATGTTCTTCATTGTTTATCAGCGCCTCAGCATCGTCGAACTGGTTTTTTAACACCACCCATAACGAGACGGAGTTTGCGCCTGTTGTGAAGCTGCCAGTAACGTGTGTTTGTTTATTTGAGATAAAGGTGACAATGCCGCGGGATCGCAGCAAGGCGGCCAAATGCTCAGCTTCTTGGATGGCGCAATGTTGTCTTAATAGTTCCATGTTTGCTCCTTTTGGCTATTATAGCATCTTTGCCCCGGTTGTGAGAGTAAGGTATGTTTTACTTTTAATTCCGCGTCTCCCCGGAAATGCGCAGCATTATCCGGGGTCCATTTTAATTAGAATGGACCCCGGCGTGTGGGTCGGGATGACGGGGGTGCTTATCTCAACGTCAAAAGTACTTCGTTGCGTTCAACAATATTTTTGCTTGGATCACTTTTATCAAACTCATGAATACTTTCAACAACACCGTCTTCGGGTGCTAAAAGAGAGTGCTGTATTTTCATCGCTTCAGTGGTGACAACGGGTTGACCTTTTTTAACTTTGTCGCCAGGTTTCACAAAAAATCCAACAATCGAACTTGGCATTGATGCGCCGACTTCTTTCGCTTTATCTTTCACATACCTGACCTGTTTAATTGCCGCAGAAGTAATTTGCTTGGGATCAATGCCAACAGTGCGAATGTTGTGACCTTCATAACTCTAATCAACGTCAATTTTCCCAGCTTGCTTGGAGGGCGCTATTTTAGTAATTGTAATCGTCTTCCCGTACAAGGCAAATGAGTCACCCACTTCTTTGAACTCACTGTGCGCGAACTCAGGGCTATCCATCATTGCCGTCATGTTACTTGGCCCTTTGCTAGGATCTGCGGCATTGCGTTTTTTCAAAAAGTTTAAACCAATATTACCAAACGCTTCTACAGTTGCGATCTCGCGGTTGGTTACTTTTGTTTTAGGTAATAACGCTTGCAGATCTTTATGTTTTGCTCTTCCATCCAAAGAAACAAATTCCTGAGTTTTTTCCTCGACGGGCTCAGGAGATAATCCGTGATTTTTTAGCAATTGCTTAACAATGGGCTGAGGCGGGAACAAGGTTTTCTAATCCTGTAAGCCTTTTAAAATATTATCAGCGATAGCAAGCTTTCCACCTTCCATCATTTATTTTTTTGTCGCTTCAACAGTTTTAGGTTGAATGCCGTCATTTAGCCAGATAGCAAAACCTGTTTGTTTAATATATTCAGAAAAAGGTGTCACTGGCGTACCCAACCCCAAAACGGCTCTAGCTAGCTAAATCGCTTCGCTCATCTCATGAACCGGAATGCCTAACTTTACGGAATCAGCTAGATCAGATGAGTTAGTTCCACCCGCCATTTTGGAGTAGGGGTTTTGATAAATCTGCGTTGCAGGACTGTTATTAAAACGACGCGTTAAATCCAATAGTGTTTTCACACCACGATTATATTGATGCAATTTACTTTTTTCTTCTGGCGTCATCTTAAGTGCAGCAGACACAATAAGATTTGAATTGTGTGATGTGCCTGGAGGTGCTGAATCAACAACCAGCAATCTGTAACCCATGGCCTGACACCTTATCAGAGCTTCTGCGCCAATGTGTGCAGCTTGTCCATTAAACTCATGGTTATGAATATAGATGATAGGGTCTTCTAACCCGCACTTTTTAAACCGTGCCCTGATGACCTGGACCTTCTTTACAATCTCATCCGCCGACCAATCAGAGCCTTGACCCGCATTCTTAATTCGAATCTGAATTAAGGTTTTCTTTTCTTCCGAAAAAAGGGTGATTTGACGATCAACCCAGCCTGAAAAATGTTCGTCTGTATAGCGCGGATCCCACGCAAAGTTGGGTATAACCGCTAGCTTGGCGCGCAACATTAATCGCGTTGTTATATCTTGCTCCGGATGATTTCCTGCGTGGAAATTATTGGGCATCCACGGAATAAACTCAGCTTCTGCATCACTCCAACCATAATGCTTAGCAATTTCAGAGGCTATCGTATTAAACACAAATGCTTGTTGTGCAGGTGTTTTAATCGTGAGTCCGTTCAGCCATTTTGAGCGCGTTAAAGAGTGAGAGGCCAGATTGGGAGGGCAGCCTTCCAACAGCACATTCAACCAACAAAATTGACGCATCAAGTTTGCTTGATATTGTGCGCCACCGGTTTCAAACCCAATCACAACACCAGACTTAGCAGCCAATTTAGCCGCCATAACAGCCGATGCCTTTTGCGTTAACACCGACTCTTGATCGTATGAGGATTGAAAAACATCAAGCATGACGGTTGTCATTGCGCCACCATGTGCAGAAATGTGTTTCTTCAGCGCTTGAATATAAAGCTTGTAATTTTTATGTGATACCCACTGAGAAAAAGGGGTTACAGGAGTTGTTTCAAACCGTAACTCTTTCATGAATTTATTAAACTTACCCATCTGTCCACGTGTTGGGTAGGGTTGGTCTTCAACGCTTTCTCCAGAACGGTATCCATGTGTCACAAACGGCGTCACTGTTGAGCTCAATGTCTCATGAATCTTTTGTGAGACGCCTTTATCAACAGGGCGATCAGATAATACTGAATAAGTTTCATTGCATCCCAGCTCGCCTTTTCTAAATTTTGGATTAGCCGCTAGCTTTCGAAGTCCTGTTGCTAACGCGGGGGTTCTTTTTGCTAGCTCATCAAATTGCGTTTTAAAATGGGCCATGTCATTCCATTTTTTTCCGTCAATGCACACGACAAAGTCAGAACCAGGAATAGGGTCTCGGTCACCTTGAACTACATGAATAAGTTTGACGCCTGGCCATGCTTCTTTTAGTTTTCTTGCAGCAAAATTGGCTGCGTTTTTTGATCGGTTATGAATAATAATATAATCGAGCGGCCGTTCGATACTGTATGGCGAGACATACGATTTTTGTTCGACTAAAGCTTTAGATTTTGCTTTGCCTTTTTTTTGGCGTGTATTCCACTACCGTTTTTTTTCAATTGCTTCGCTGTGACTTCTTTTCCGTTCCCTGTTAACATAACCAACTCCTTTTTTTATAAGATATTTGGGAGGGATGTTAACAAAGAATGTGGATATATACGAGAACTAATTATGCGGTTTTTGATGGTCTCGTTTTTGTTAATTCTTGTGTCGCCGTTGTTAGAATTGAAGTATCAAGTGGGGCGGTGTAATCAAGTACAATCTTGCTAAGGTTAGGGTCTGGTATATGTTTTTCCAACTCTGTTTTCACAGGCACAACAAAACTCCCTATGTGTTTACGCATAAAGAACGTAGCCCGTGCAGTTATGAGAGGTTCTTTAAATTTTATTAAAAATGCCGTTTGTTTTAGCGCCGCTGGATTTGCCCCGGCTTCTAATAGCATGCAAGCTATTTCTAAATTGTCACTTGCCGCGGCTTGCTGTAGCGGTGTTCCACTGAACTCAAGTTTTAATTCCGTGTTTGCCTTAGCCTGTAGAAACAACCCGACTATTAAACTACTGCCTGTTAATACAGCTGAGTATAAGGGAGTTTCACCATTGATATCTTGAGCGTTTACATCAGCTTTTTTTTCAAGAAGTGCAGTTACCTTTTTGGTGCTATTTTGCTGCACAGCTTTGTGTAATTCAGTTATGCCGTTGCCAGATTGTTTAAAGGACATTTTTTGCTCTTTTATTATTGCGATATCCTTTCATTCTAACAGTTCTCGCTATAAATGTATTGAAGTTCATTTGTTCACCTAGATTAATATACGGATTAACTAAAGTGAGCAATAGTGATAACGATCATTAATTCTCAGATGACAGAAAAGTGATGTTAGGTTATATTGTTACTCCCTTTTCACAACACAAAGAGAACTGCATGCACAAGGACGACTTAGATTTCACGGAAAAGAAACTCACCAAAAAAGAATCGGACGCAGCTCTTGCTCTCAAGATTCAGATCACAGGGCTTTGCACGCATTTTAAAATTTCATGTCGCGTACCTCCCGCCGCACCTACGGCCGCGTCTAGTGCGCTGTATCAACAACTTCACAAGATCTTTCCTTCGCCTGAATCTGACAAAGATATGACGCCTAGCTCTAGCACTTCACGTTTTTTTTCTCCAAAGATGACAGATGAAGACCCAGTAACCATTTCAAAGGAGCCTGAAAAAAAAGAAACGTTAAAAAAGAAAAAGAAAAAGAAACACAATAGACAGCTGAGCAGCTCTGACAAAGCGGAGTCCATTCAGCCATTAAAAAAAAGGCAGAGACGAATGGATTTACCGATGCCAAAGGGTCCATTACCTGAGATGACACAGTTTGGTTTTACGCCTCAGCAAATGGATGAAGTGCTTGCGTCGATTGCACCAGAGAGTGCAGGAGATTTTTCATCCGACACGTTTACTCTTCCCATGCTTAAGCCTGAGTGAGGCTTCTGTGATCGGGGCTACATTCAATTTAATCAGGAAGCTTAATAACAAACAGGCATCCGCCTAAATCAGATTCTTGAACAAAGAGAGCGCCATGGTGTAACAAGACGATTGATTTTGCGATCGCAAGCCCTAAGCCAACATGTTTTGTGCCTGTATCTGATGCATCTAGCGTGGCAAAGGGCTCAAAGATTTTCTCGCTATCCTCAGGCGCGATACCAGGTCCGTCATCTTCTATATTAATTCGAACGCCGGTTTTATCGCGCAACAGCGTGACCACGACGCTGTGCTCTGCAAACTTCAAAGCATTAAGCAGGACATTGTCAATAACGTGCTTTAGTATTTTGGAGTCAAAAGAAACATCTATATTATCTTGCTCGTCGCATTCAAATATTACAGCGATATCATTTGATTGGCGACGCGAAACCACTCCTGAAAGCCAGCTCTTAATATCACTTACCGATTTTATTATTCTTAACTCGTGACTGCTACTTTGTGAGTATAATAAAAATTGAGCGACTAACTCGTTAAGATCATCAATATCCTCTTTAAAGCCTGCTATGTATTTTCTAGCTTCTACTGGCAACCCCTCTATCTCGCCTAGCGAATCGGTTGCGAGCTGCATTGAATACAGTGGTGTGCGAATTTCGTGAGCTACAAAACGTGACATATTTCTTTGTGATTCAATTAAAGCATGAAGACTGGCACCCATGCCGATAATGTTTTCATAAACCCCTTGCAATACTGACGTTCGGCCAAGCAGCATTTGTTTGCTAAAGTTTCCACGTCCGTATTCTTGCGTTAGCGTGAAAATCTTTCTCACATTTCGGCTAAACAGCCATGTTAGCGCAAACACAAAGAATAGTGCGAGTATAACAAACGTATAAAAATAGTTATTTTGAATATCGGTTATACGATGCGCTACCGGTGTGTATGAGATCGGGCCTAGCGCTAACACCTCGCTTCTTGCAGGAAAATTATAAAAAAGCTCATTGATAATGTAACCATTCTCTGGCGCTTGAAATGCCAGATTATTTGTCTGAAGTTGTGTTTTGATTTTTTCGGGTAGGGCGGCACTGTCTTTTGAGTAAAGGTGTATTGGAAAGCCATATTGCTTCTCTAGCTTGGTTAAAACTAATTTTTGATTTCGTGGTGTCGCCCCAAAAAGTCTAGCCGATATTAATCTCACCATAAATTGAGAGGCTGAACTGATCGTATCATTTGCTCTGACGCCATGCTTCATCGTTACCGCAAGGTCCGTTTCTGGAATGCGTTGATAAACGTCGGTGTCTAACGCTACGTAATTTAGAAATATCCAATCACTCCCCTTGAAAATGATTTCATTTCTATAAATTGCCTCGCGCTGAGAAGATATCAAATCAATATCGGCGATCTTGGTTATCGATATTTTTCTGCCTGCCAGTAAGCTTAATTTATCAAGTTCTTCTTGCCATTGTACTTTAGGTGTTTTCGCCAAGGCTCTTTGGATTTCTGCAAATCCGCCTTGATCCAATATCAAATCAATTTTTTGAGTGCCAGTGTTCATGATATAGTTGTAACCTGAAAAATACACCACGATGGATAAGCTCAACAGTATGATTGCGATCACAACCGTTTTTAAATAAAGTTTAATCATGTTTGCTCCATGCAGTTGAGACCAGCATATAACCTTTCTTGTGAATCGTCTTAAATCTTTTTGGTTTGCTTTCATTGTCATTGAAGAGTTTTCGAAAGCGTGAAATTTTGATATCAATGGATCTATCTACGCCGTCGTAATCATGTCCACGCAAAGCGCGCGTAATGGCGTCACGACTCAATGTCGTATCATGGTTAATGATTAACAATGAAAACAATTCGAACTCAGAGGGCGATAAGTCTATTGAGCTGCCTGACAGAAACACCTCTTTTCTTTGAAGGTCAACCGTGAGAGCGCCAAATGTCATGTTTTTTTGTGGCTCAACCAGGCTGGGTCTTCGGAACAGGGCGGTGATGCGTGCTTGTAAAATTTCTTCAGAAACGGGTTTTGTTAAATAATCATCGGCACCCAGGTTTAAGCTACTAACCTCGCTATGATCATCATCTAAGGCTGTTAGCATTAAAATTTTACCCTTGAACTCACTGCGTACGGTATGACAAATTTGTTTTCCGTCCATGCCAGGCAGCATGATGTCCAGTATTACAAGATCAGGTTGTTCGCGAATGATTCGGTAAACAGCCTTGTCACCTCTAGGCTCCACACTGACTTCAAAGCCGCGCTTTAACAGTCTCTCCTTTAAAAGGGCTGCAAGCTTGGCGTTGTCTTCAACGAGTAAAATCGATTCACCCACAGGGAATTCCTTTATATAAGCATCATATTCTATTGTAAATACATTTTAGCAGTTTGGCATGTGCTATTTATTCTGTAAATATCAACGGGTTAACAAGTCCTATACATACAAAAAGCACAGAACCTGTATAGTTGTTGCTCAACTAATGATTCGAGGAACTATGATGAATAATGAGAGCGTTAACAAGCCAACCTGCGGTCGGTGCCTATTCGATATAGAGGACTGCGTATGTCCGCGAGCTTCAAGCACCGCAAGTGGGTATGAGCAAGAAGATCAAGCGAATAAAACCAGTAGCGCTGCTTTGGGGAATCAAACCAATGCGTTAATAACAGGTGCTGAAAACGAATATGTTAATGATTCACTCGAATTAACAGTGGGCGAACATCACCCTGAAGTTGCACCGAATGTGTTAGCGGTCATCTCGCAATTATTAACAGATAAATTACTCGTTATCGAGAGTGATAGAGAGGCCGGTGTTTTTTCAATCCAGTTAAGCTGTGAACCTAAGGCGCTAACACAAGAACAGAGCGATGCGTTAAACACCTACGCTTCAGCCGTACTACAGGAGCTAGCTGCTTTTAAAGTAGAGCACGGCATCACCAAGGATTGCGCGAAGGTTATGACTGACGATGACGGTAATGTGAAGTCTTTGCAAATCATGCTATCGCCAGTGTCATTGTATGATGCTTTTATTGAGCGATTAGCCAGTAAGCAATTATTACCAATGAATGTTTTTAAGCAACATACAAACGAGATTGAAAACAGAAATGATTTTTCAGTTATTGAATATCCTGAAAACATGAATCACTTTACAGGTACGCCATTTCAGACAGAGCCGACACTTGGCAATAGCAGTAAAGCTGATGATGACGAGAATCAGTCGGAGAATAGCTATAGTTCGCCTTTTGACACACCATCATGCAAGCCTGACGGCGCTGATATTTAACGGGAGGTAATAACATGCTTAAAGGTCTAGGATTGTTTTCACGAAAACCTGCTGAAGAAGAGATAAAAGAAATCGATGAGAGCATTTCACTCTTGGCGCCTAGGGTGCCCGAGCCATACCTTGAGCTTGGCGAGGCGAAGGCCGAGAACGCTCGAAGTGAACCTGCCTGGGAAGTGGTAAAAAGCTTAAGCACAATTGTGTTTGCTAAAGAGAATCAGTCAAGAATCATGTGCACCACCTTGTTAACCTGTGTTGGCACAATGTTAAATTTTGTTGCACCGTATCTTTTAGGTGTAACGCTTGAATCCCTTAGGGAGGAGAAAGAATCGCTTACGCCGGAAGTTCTCGCACTTATGTTAATTACTGCTTATACCTTAGGGCAGCTCATTCCTAATTATCGAGAAGAAGTCATGGCCCCTGTGACGGCGAATAATAATAAAGTAATGATTACAAAGATTGTTGATCATCAGTTAAATAGATCGCTTCAATACCATTTCGAAACCCCATTTTCAGATCAGTTATATCTGGTCAACAAAGGTTTTAGTGTTATGAGTAATGCCTCAACCGTTTTTACCACGATCATCCCCACGATGCTTGAGATAACAATGGCTGTTACAGTGCTCTCAACTCGATATGGCCCTGGCATGGGAGCTGGAATCGCAACGATGGCTGGCGCATTCACTGCGTACTCCGCGATGACGACAAAACCTGTGGTTGACTCAGAAGACAGGATGCGTGAAGCAGGGAATAAAAATTGGGGGAAGATTCAGCGTGCTTTAAAGCAATATAAGATAATTCATGATTTTAATAAATACCCATCAGAAATAAAACTCATCAAAGAAGCGATCATTGATTCTGCATCCGCAGAAATCAATAAACTGGTTACGCCTTTGCGAGTGGGTCGTGGCCATATTATGATTCCACGCTTAGGAATGCTGGCAGCAGCCTTGTATGTTGCTAATGGCATCCAAAAGCGAGAACTCAATGAGCAAGACTTTATTTTACTATTAACCTACCTCAATCAACTGTCAATTATGCTACCGAATGTGGGTAAGGCGCTCAACAGCCTATTTGGAGGCTACCCTGATCTTAAGTTTGTTTTTAATGAGCTAGCTATAAATCCTGAAATCATCAGTGAAAGGCCTGGCGTTGAGCTTGAGATAAAACATGCACCGAGCATTAAATTTGAAAACATTTCGTTTAGTTATCCGCTAAGAGAAAACAAGGAGGAAACGGGACCCGTACTAAAGGATCTTTCATTTGAAATTAAACAAGGAGAAACAGTTGCTCTTATCAGCGAATCCGGCGGCGGAAAATCGAGTATTTTCAAACTGCTTTATAAATATTATAAGCCATCAAGTGGGAGAATTTTGATTGACGGCCATGATATTTCAACCATTAATCGACAGTCACTGCAGTCGCAAATTGCACTCATAGGGCAAGATCCAAGTCTTACGCATGGAAGTGTCCGTGAAAATATTGTATTTGCTGCTAAAGATTCGAATGCCGTCACAGATGAGGGGCTCATGGCGCTGGCAAAGCAAGGAAACTTAGATGGCTTCATTGCTAATTTAAAGGGTGGGCTAGATAAGCAAGTGGGTGATAATGGCAATCAATTATCGGGCGGACAGCAGCAACGCGTTGCTGTTTTACGAGGCTTGATGAAAAGAGCGCCTATTCGCATGCTTGATGAGATCACGTCAGCATTAGACGGCGTTGTCGCGAAACACGTTCTAGAGGGTGTGATGCAAAATACAGCGGGTGAAACAAGACTGATGATTACCCACAAGCTTTCTGAAGCGAGAGTTGCTGATAGAATTATTGTGCTAGACAAAGGGCGGGTGTTAGATACAGGAACACACGACGCGCTTTTGCAAGGCTGTGACCTGTATCAAGAGATGTGGAAAGCTCAAAATATTACGAATCCTGCTCGACCATCGATTTAAACTCAGACCCTATATTTCCATTGTCACGGATGAGCTAATAATATACAATCCGCTTCATGCGAGAAGAGGGGGCAACCATGCATAATCAATTCAATTACATAGCGATGCAGAGAGCCTGGGAACAAGAGAACCCAAGCGTTGCGCTTAGAAGAGCTGTTTGTCGCGTCTGTGATGATGCTGACAGTTACCGTCCAATTGGAAGTGGCGGCGCCTGCGCTCAACAAAGCGTTAACTCAAATAGTTGCGCGCCTTACTGCAAGGTTGGTTAAGTCTATCGAAGCACTGCCAACAGGTGAAAGAGAAAAACGATTCTCGATCTCGTCTGAGCCAATGTCTAGAATTGCAGCTGAATTGAAATACGCTATTAAAGAAAATCACTCTTTCTTTTTTCAGTCTTCCGTGAGGCAGTATGAAGGGGAGAATCTAGAGTCGCGACCGCTAGCCACTGAAAAAACAAAAGCAGCAATGCTGCGTGCCCAAGTGCAGAGGCCATTCCAGTCTCTAGTTATTAAAACGGGTTGATAAGCGTGACGCCTGTGTCTTTGTAATCTTTTTCATTTCTTGTGACGAGTGTTAAATCATAGTGTAGCGCTGTTGCTGCGATTAAACTGTCTATCGCTGGAAGCGTTCGCTTGCAATTGGATAGTAAGATTCCCCAACGGTCGGAAACATCAGTGTTGATATCAAGCAACCTATCTTGAAACCAGTCGGGTAAGTCTGATTCTAGCCAAATACGTAAGCGATTTTTTTTTGCTGAGTTAGAAAGTTTTTCGACGCCTTTTCTAATTTCACCAACAGTGATAACACTTAAATAAAGGTTATCTTCAGGAACTTGTTTAATCCACTTTGTTACAGATTTATTAGGCGCTTTTTTTGCAAGCTCACAAACAATATTGGTGTCTAGTAAATAACTCATAGATCTATATCCCTGGTTTTGGATTTGTCTCTTTCAACCTCTAGCTCCACACCTTTTAAAGGTGATTTTGAGATAAAATCAGCAAATGATTCGCTAGGCTTAGTTAACCGTTGATAGTCATCCCAAGAAAGCACGACAGCAGTGGGTTCACCGCGAACCGTGATATTCTGAGGCCCCGATCGGTTTGCGCATTTTACTAACTCACTCAGCCGAGCCTTAGCATCTTGTAGTTGCCATTGATTCATAAAAGTTCCCCTTAACTAGTCTGTCTAGTCATTATAGCATATTTTGTGGAAAAGTCACTTATTGGGTTTGGTGTTACAAATAACTGTTCTAAAACAAATATGGAGGGGGTAGACTTGACCCCTTGTTTCGGCATGGGGTCAGACACCACATAACTAGCAACGTGTACCAATCACAAGGTTGTGGTGTCAGACCCCTAGACATTTGGCCGTGGTATCATACCCCAGCGCGCGCATATGTTTACTCTTAATACACAAGCATGCTAAAGTGTCTAAAAAATATAATGAGGAGAGAGTGGGCTTTAAAGAATCAAAATCAAACACTAAAGAGCTACTAAAAGATATTCAACGCGAGATAGCCAGGCACCCATACCTCAAAGGGGTCGAGAACCCTGCCAACTATGATAATGAACCCCGTAGGATCATAAATATAATCAGACTGAGAAGAGGGCTTATTGACGCCGCCAATCCTGAGTTATTTTTTAAGATTGCTTTGCTTTTGATTAAAACACCGATCCAAGATTCCTCAGGTGACCAAAAGAGACTTACTGACTGTCGCACTAATATCAACTTATCAGCTTACCGCATATTTCGTCTCGCTATCACAAAACAATTTCCGCCTAGTTTATCCGGTAAAACCACGGTTCCATTTTCCTATTGCTTTAAAGATTTGATCATCCTACAAAAATTGATGACCATGCAACGTACTGACCGAGAGTGAGTAAATACTTATTAAACTATTATGGTTCACATAGATAATAATCCAGAGTACTGGGTTAACGCAGGGGAGTGGGTTGATGGGGTCATGTTCGCTACTCAGAAAGCTAAACTCCAAACGCGCCTTTCAATAGCAAGATTTTTCCTTGGGCATTATGCAGAAGGTGACCTTGATCACACCATTTTAAAGTCCTGGATGATTAAAGGGTCGTTGTGCGACCAAAGTAATTCGGGAGTAGGGTCTCATCGCTTTGAAATGCTGCGTACACTTATGGGCTCTATTTAACTGTGAGGAAGACGATACCAAGTTGAACTCGCGTCATGCCGTAGCCCGCACAAATGAACAAGGTGAACGCGCCTCCGGGATGTAAATTAATGCTGCAGGCACGACGCTGCGTGCCGCTTGTGCAGGCTACAACGTAGATAGGGCCAGACCCCGATACACCCATTATTTCTGAGTACTCTCATTATCAGAAGTAGGTGGTCCGGGGGTTGATATACAGGGGTTTATAAGGCCTGATCGGCGCCAAATGAAGCCATAACGGCTAGCTTGAGGCTCATCGGGTTAACTTACAGCCGCCCAATAACACCTGAGCGCCTTTTGCTTCATGCGCTTGCAGCAATGCTTTATTTTTATCAGAAAAAAGTGAACGTTTATCGATAGCTTTAGCGGTAGCGTTATACCGATTGATTTTGCACGCGTTATTCAAGACCCGCATAAACTCCGCTAGCATTGCCGTACCTGGACGCTTATCATGATTCAAAGATCCCATTTGCATAATGAAACCTAACAGCGCAGCTTTAGCATTAAAGCCAAGGTCTGGCGCCTCTAATTCATTACAGAATCCTGTATAGCAATATTGTTGAGAAACAGATTCTCTGTTAAAACGCCGCTGATCGGGATTCTTTTTTTGTTCCGTTTTTAGCAGATCTTTTTTTTCGAGCGCATCCTTAACTTTATGCCATTTTTCATTCCTGAATTTTTGAGGATCTTTGGATGAAAATAATATTAATAAAACCAATGCCAATGAAAAAATATCAGATTTTTCGCTCGCCTTTGATGCTAACATAACCTCTGGCGCACAATATGCTGTTGTACCGCGAGGATATTCTAGAGAAACTAAGCCTGTTGACTCCGTGGGAATAACTTTGGCGTAACCAAAATCAACAAATCTTGCTAGTTTCCTTTTAGTGTCCAATAAAATGTTTTCGGCTTTTATGTCCAGGTGCAACATAGGCGCTTTACCTCGATGGATTTCAAACAAGCGCTGTGACAAGAAAAACGCAATCTCAACTCGCTCCTCAAAATCAAGCTTAGCTATATCAGGGTTCAATTCGCCCTTTTTTGCTAATGGACGCCCATTGATATACTCCATCACAATATAGAATTTTTTCTTTGAGAATATCGGCTGCGCTGCTATTTTGTGTGCAATCCCAATGTGTTTTGCCTCAGATACAACCACTTCCAATTTAGTGCTAACTCTTTTATCCTTGTTGAAAACCTTGACGGCAACGATACCGCCCTCACCCTCCAGGTATATACCTTTGTAGACTGAGCCATGAGCCCCACCACCAAGCTTATCCGCTTTGTTAACGTATATATGCTTTTCTTCTAATGTTAAAAGATCGGTAACCCGGAGCACTAAAGCATTTCCATCTTTTGAAATCCAATCGTTTACCATTGGATTTTCATTGAAAAATTGTTTGGATAAAGTGACGTTCTTTTGGTGCATATAACTTTCCTTGCTCTATTTTTTTTTATGAATCAATTATAAAGCAAGCACCTAAAGAAAACCTTAAAACAACCTTAAGGGCTGCTCATGATTTGTATGATGATCAAATTCCTCGTATAATAAACTCAACTTTACACAAGGATGCGATATGGAAAAAACAGCTAAAATGATTGGTTTCGGTGTTATCACGTGGGCCGTTCCTTTTTTATCCGCTTTTTTCTTCTGGACGCCTTCGGGCGCCCCGCTGTTCAACATCATAACATTGAAAACAATTATGTTATTATTGAGCTCCTTTACCGCAACTTTTTTTCTGTGTATATATTTCCGAGGCGTAAAATCTTCCCAGTTTTTAAAAGAAGGCTTTTTAATTGGTTGCCTTTGGTTGCTAATCAACTGGGCGTTAGATTTTTTATTCCTTATACCAATGACTCACATATCAACAAGCACATATTTCTTCCAAATAGGCTTGAGAGATCTTGTTATTCCAATGACAAGCATCGGAATGGGATATTTGCTTTCAAAATATTAACAATAAATAATCTGAGTGCAAAAAAATTATGAAAAATGAATTGGAAAAAAGCGAAAAAATCCAAGCGCCTGCTCCTGACACGCCCATGAAAAAAAAATTACGGCAGGACTTGGCTAAGTTACGCCAAGCTCAAGAGTCGAGACCGGGCTTAGAAAGCCATCCGCAGCCTCTTGAAACTCCCCGAAGCTCGGAGGAACTAGTATCAGCTCACCTCCTTTCTTTCCATATAGGGAGCCATAGCAAGGACTCTCTGCGATTGACGCAATCCGCTAGCCCAGCGCCAAGCTTGTCACAAACATCTCCTTTCCCTCAAGAATCTCCAGAGGACCTTTATCCAGAGTTACGCTTTAGAAGTCCGTTGACAGATTCTAATACTTCTCTTGCATCAACGACCTCCTCAGCAGCCTCTCTACTTCCAAGAGAGCGAGTATCCCCATTCCCCCTTCCCTCCCCCGATGCGAAGGAAGATATTTCATCACTATGGGCTAGACAAATTGCTGGAATGACTCAACAGCAGCCTATGTTAAGGTTAGCTTCGTTGACGCTACTTCAGAGCGCGAGCGGAGCTGAGCCACTCATGTTAAGCAGGAGCCTATCCACTCCTAGAATATTAGGGAGGCTCAAAGCAGGAGCCGCGC
>Ga0209425_10002417_pt1 | contig 20844 bp, 20 predicted proteins | sample COG_05_FD_184749 | JGI IMG/M metagenome (GOLD analysis project Ga0209425, IMG submission 184749) | Pelagic Microbial community sample from North Sea - COGITO 998_met_05 (SPAdes) (version 2) | ecosystem: Environmental > Aquatic > Marine > Neritic zone/Coastal water | place: Helgoland, sampling...
CATCTTCAATTCCAGAAATGAATGCAAAATTGCCTGCTGTGCGTACTAGTTCCACAGGGACAATTTTAACCCTATTTTTCTCATTTACTATCTTTACGGTTAATTGCCCGTCGTCTTGCACATTCAGATGTGCTGGGGATATTTTGACTGCTCTTACCTCCCCAATTATAACTTCTGCTTCTGCTGTCATGCCGGCTCGAAGCCGAGCGTCAGTATTATCAAGTGTGATTTCGACATTGAAGGTGCGGGTGGCTTTATTCGCCTTTGCAGCAATTTTTCCAACTTTCCCTTTTCTAGTCCCCATGCTGCCAAAATCGATATCAACCTCTGCTCCAATGGATATCTTTCCTATGTTAGCCTGTGCTATAGGTATTGTTAAAGTTAAAGTTTGCAGACCAAGAAGCCTAGCTATTGGTTTGTTCTCATCAACAAATTCACCAATTTCCACATTAAACTCTTCAAGCCAACCTCGTTGTGGAACTTTAATCTTCGTGAAATTTAATTGTTCTTGCAATCTGAGTACCGTGGAGTCAATAGATTTCAATCGTGCATAACTATCAGACAGTTCTAATTCTTTTGGCAGGTTTTTAAGTTCAAAAAAACGGGTTTCAGCAGCTCTTAAAAGCGCTCGCTTTTGGGACAAGGCTAATTCAGTCTGCACCCCCTGTTCTACCAAGCTTTTTGAAATTTCAAAAGTTTTTCTCTTCGAGTCCAAGTTAGCTCTGGCTGATCGAAGTTGAACAGAAATTTTACCATTTTTGCTGTATCTTTTTTTTGTATCAGCATAGACGGCATTTGCAGCTTGACGGTCTGCTTGTGCTGCCTCAAGATCGGATTCTAATGTTCCTGTGTCAAGTTCTACAATTTCATCACCAGTCTCAACCCATACTCCCTCTGAAAAATTGATTTTTTCTATGAGCCCCTTTCTTCTCGCCACTATAACAATCTCAAATAGAGTTTCAGTCACCCCACTTGCACGAACTAATAGAGGTGTAATTCGATTTTTAACCTTGATTGCATTTACGGTGATAGCTTGTATCTCACCAAGCTCAGTACTCTCGATTTTGGATTCCGAATTTTTTTCAGCACTAGTTTTCATTGGCATGATCTGACCTGAAACCATCCAGGCAATAACAGCTATTGCAATTACCGTAGCCCAAATATACGAAGTTTTAAAACGGATTAATTTCATTTTTGACGTTTCACTTTTTAAGAAGCTGAGGGGTTAATTTAACTATTAGATCTTTGACTTAGTGTCCTTTTGGTGATACTCGTTAAGCATTAAAAGTCAGTTTAGTGCTACCTATCGAATAAATATGAAAAGTAGTAATGTAAATAAGAAATAAATGAATTACTTTTCTAATTTTTTCAGAGGGTAAGTTATTTATAGACGTGGTAGTAAGTTTTTACGAAATGGTAGAATTAAGAGTAAAATAAAATTTATAATCTGATAATTAAAGTTTTGAAAGAAGTGAACACATTTAGTGAGGTGATTTGTGAGCGAAAATGAGTCTTTTATTGCTGAAGTGACTGAGGAGGTTCGGCGGGATAAACTATATTTACTTCTAAAAAGATACGGTTGGATTCCAGTTATTGTAATAATAACTGTGATCCTTACATCGATTTTTATTGAGATTCGGAATAATGCGAAAGTCATTGAGGCGGAAAATTTGGGAGATTTTCTAGCTAGTTCGCTTAGTGGAGATACGAAAGTTAAAGCTATTCTTTCAAACGATACATCTAGCACCCCAAAATCACTAATAGCCTTATTATTAGAAGCGAAGATATTAGAAAATAAATCGGAATACCAAACTGCGATAGCAGTTTACGAGACAGTTCTCAACCGCGAAGAAATTCCAACCAGTTTGAGAGACTTTGTTAAATTTAAGCTAGTGTTGTTGGTAAAAGATGATCCAATTCGAGTTAAAAAGCTGATAGGCGATCTAATCAATCCTGATGGTTCATTCCATCTTTTAGCTTTAGAGCAAAAGGTTCTGATTGAGATTGGTGAGAAGAGGTGGAATGAAGCCATCGCTAATCTCAATCTTATCCTTGCAGATCCAGAAGCAAGTCAGGGGATGATATCGCGAGCAACGCAGATAAAAAAAGCTATCAGCTTAGATAGTCTATAAAATTTATGGGTTTTGGATTAAAAAATAGCTTTTTTATATTCATATTGGTTACTTGTTTATCTGGCTGTCTGAAAGATGAGTTAGCAAAAGGACTAAGAGTTGATATCTCTAAGCTAATAGTGAAATCATTTGATAGCTTTCAGATTGAATTACCAAAGCAAATCAAGCGACGAAGTTGGGGCGGTCCAGTTAGTAAGACCCTTTTGGGGTCGGATAACTATTTGCTTAGAGACCAGATTGAGCGTAACTGGGTACTAAATACCGGTTTAGCAGAAATAATTGGGTCTCCAGTAATTCATGACAATAAAATTTTTGTTTTTGGAGCAAACGGTCAGGTTAAATGTATTAATCTATTGGATCGAACAACAGTCTGGAATATCTCAATCCACCAAATTAATACGAAAAAAAAACTGATCATTGGTGGTGGGTTAAGTTTTGATTATGCTGGTAACCTTTATGTGACAACTAGTTTAGGTGAGCTTTTATCAGTTTCTATTGAGTCAGGACTTATAAATTGGCGTTATAATACTGATGCACCAATTATAGATAAGCCAACTGTTATTAAAGATAATATTATCATGACAGACACATCTGGGGTGTCCAGATCTGTTTCTTCAAAAGGAAAATTAAATTGGGTGGTAGCCGGGCTCTCGGGTGATTACATCCGTTCGAAAATAGGTAAACCTGTCGCTTTCGGCGAGCTTGTTTTACTTCCAAGTGCAGGAGGTGTGCTAAATGCTGTAAATTCGCAAGATGGTTTCAAGGTATGGTCATTTAGTTATTCGTCGCAGCGATTTGGGTATGCGCAAAACGCCTTTGGCGTATTTAATGGTGATCCAAGTGTCTTTGAAGAAAAAATTTATTATGGTAGCGCCAGTGGCCAGTTTAATGCATTAGATAAGTCAGGAAAAAGTCTGTGGCAAGCTGATGTCGGATTGCAGGGTTCACCACTTTTAGTGTCAGACTCGATATTCTTTATTTCAGATCGCAATGAGCTAGTTAGGTTAGATAAAAATAGTGGTAACATAATTTGGTTAAGAAAACTGATAACCAAGAAAACCCCAGAACATTTTTATACTCCTATTTTGGCAGGATCGAAGTTGTGGATAACGGGAGGAGATAGCAATTTGCGATCCTTCGACCTTGAGACTGGAGGGCTACAAGAACTAATCTATATTAATTCAAATTCTAGTGGCACACCTATTTACTATTCAGGATCAATTATTGTATACACGAGGTCTGGGGAGTTGCTCTCATTTAAATAATTTAGTGCATTTTATACAATGCATTTTAATCTAGTATTTAGCAGGTAACTTTAAATGGGTTTCACTCTAGCCATTGTTGGAAGACCAAATGTTGGAAAATCCACACTTTTTAATAGGTTAGTTGGGCAAAAAATTGCCTTGGTTGATGATCAGCCAGGGGTTACCCGAGACTTAAGAGAAGGTGAAGCGAAATTACGAAATTTGAAATTTAAAGTTGTGGACACGGCCGGTCTCGAGGATGCCACCCAAGAGACTTTGCAGCATAGAATGAGCCAACTTTCGCTGACTGCTATCAAGGAAGCCGATGCCTGCTTATTCGTGATTGATGCTCGACAAGGTGTTACGGCTGCGGACGCCTTCTATGCTAGTATAGTGCGAAAAAGCTCAAAAGTGGTTATTTTAGTAGCTAACAAAGTTGAGGGAAGGGCTGCCAGTGATGGGGTCTATGAAGGTTTTTCTCTGGGATTAGGCGAACCTGTTTCAATATCTGCAGAGCATGGCCTTGGAATGGAAGAAGTTCACTTGAGACTTTGTGAAATAATGGATCTACTAAAGCCTGATGATATTTCGTCATCTCAGGATCAGTTTGACGATACGAGCACTAGTTCTTCATTATTGTCAGAAAAAGAAATACAAATATCAATTATTGGGCGACCTAATTCGGGAAAATCAACTTTAATAAATCAGATAGCGGGTAATCAACGTTTATTAACAGGGCCAGAGGCTGGCATCACTCGCGATGCTATACCGGCTTCAATTTATTGGTTAGGTCAGGCATTTCGGATATTTGATACGGCAGGGATGAGGAAAAAAGCCAAAGTACAAAATAAACTTGAAAAACTCTCTGTTTCGGATGGAATAAGGGCTATAAGGTTCTCTGAAATTATTGTTCTTGTTCTTGATGTAAACTCTCCTCTCGACTCACAAGATTTAAGGATTGCAGCTTTAGCAGAGCGTGAAGGCCGCTGTGTAATTATTGTGATTAACAAATGGGACTTGGAAAACAAAAAAAATAGTAAAATTGTTGAGTTGAGACAGCGAGTTGTAACTTTACTACCCCAGTTGACTGGAGTGCCACTCGTTCCAATATCTGGACTTTTTGGCCAAGGTGTAACAAATCTTCATAAACAAATTTTACGTGCTTATAGTATATGGAACATAAGAGTTTCAACTGCTAAACTAAATAGCTGGCTGATTGATAAACTTGCATCGCATCCTCCACCGACTGTAAGTGGTAGGAGGATTAAAATGCGATATATCACCCAAGTTAAGAGCCGCCCACCAAGTTTTGTAATTTTCACCTCTGTCCCAGAAAGTGTTCCTGAGAGCTACAAACGCTATCTTGTGAATGGTTTAAGAAAAGATTTTGGTATTACAGGTGTTCCCATTAGGTTGATGCTTCGTGCTGGGAAAAACCCGTACGATGACAAAAGTAAGAAACGCCGAGTAATTTCATAATTCTAGTTTAGACAATAGCTCTGTTGCTTGGGAAATACAGGATGAAAGATCGTCCCGATTTTCACCGGGGTGGAACCTTGCTCTTAAAGCAGTTGGCATTGGTGAGGGTGTAAAAGATATTACTCTAGGTCCTATTCTTTTACTTTCTTCTTTGTAATTTCTAATTATGTCTCTAGAGGCGGCTTTAGCGGATGAATATGAAGTCAGGAATTTCCCAGAATTTGGATCATCGATGAATATTGCTAGTTTGTGACTGGAATTTTTTAGAAGAGGGTCAAGTACCTGAATTAATTTAATTGTTACCCTGGTGTTTACGGCAATCGATTTATCGAAATCCTTTAGAGATAGAGAAGTTACTGGTGACATCGGCGAAGCAACAACAGCCGAATGAATCAGAATATCAATTTTTTTCCAGCGCTTGTGGACCTGCAAAGCAAAATTATCAATTGCGATGTCGTCTTGTAGGTCGATTGGCACAATTGTTGAGCTTCCGTTCGCCTCATGTATTTCATCAGATAATGCCTCTAATCCTCCAATAGTTCGAGCCAACCCAATGATGTGAATATTTTTTTTTGCCAATATCTTAGCTACTTGATAGCCTAAGCCTCGAGAAGCACCAGTCACCACGGCCACCGCTTTGTCAAATTCTTTCATTTAGCTCAACCTTTTTAAAAGTAAATATTTTCCCTAACAATGAATTATGTAACTAGGAATAAGTGACTAAGTCTTCTAAAATATTAATTGACTGTATGTCACATCAGCTTTAATTTTTAATATTTTAGTATTTGTCTCTTCACAAACTGTCATAAGTAAATTAAAGCGGTCTATTATCCACTTAGGTTTTGAATTTGGTATCAGTACTTTTACCTCGTTTTTAATCTCAGCACTGAGTTTATTCGTTTGAGATGACTCTACCTGTGGTAAATTCTTATTGTCGATAAAAAATAGGTCGTAGACAATTGTTAAGACGATTATTATTAATAAACCACGTGAAGCCCCAAAGCAGAGGCCTAGTAGCTTGTCGAGTCCATTTAAATTTGATTGATGAATAATGTTAGTTAGGATTGGTATTAATAGTGATAAAAATATGAGCGAGAGTAAAAAACCAACGATATAAGATATCATTATTGAAAGCTCACAACTATCCATCAGTATTTCTTTAATAATTGGGATTTTATTAATGAAAGGATCAAGATAAGGAGCGATAATAAATCCCATTAATGCAGCGATTACCCAGCTGACTATAGCTAATATTTCACGAGATAATCCTCGAAAATAAGCTAGAATTGTGGAAACTAAAATGATTGCAATTGCAGCTAAATCGACCACATTCATATTTTCCATTTTACTGTATCCTTCTTAACTTGTCTTTATATTTTTATCTATGAAATCCAAAATACTATCATACTCTTTTAATTCTATGTTGGTATGCGTTGATACCTTAGACTGACTTGGAAGTTGTATAGAGGTAAAACCAAGTTTCTTTGCCTCTTTTATTCTAGCATCTGACTGTGTTACTTGCCTTAATGCACCAGACAAACTCAATTCTCCAAAAACTACAGTATTTTCTTTTAATATTATTTCTTCGGTAGCTGACATTAGTGCAGCAGCAACGGCCAGATCTGCGGCAGGCTCTAAAATGCGCATTCCCCCAGCCACATTTAAGTAGACATCTTTTCCCAAAAAACTTCGACCACATCGTGCATCTAAAATAGCTATCACCATCGATAACCGTGCACTATCCCAACCAACAACGGTTCTGCGGGGAGTAGCTAGAGAGGAGGGGGCGACAAGAGCTTGTATTTCGACTAAAACAGGTCGAGTTCCTTCCATAGCAGAAAAAACCACAGAACCATTATTGCCTGTATTTCTTTCTGATAGAAACAGCTCTGATGGATTGCGTACTTCTTGTAAGCCCTTACCTGTCATTTCAAAAACACCTATTTCATCGGATGCACCAAACCGATTTTTAATTGCTCTTAATATTCGAAAGTGAACCCCTCGTTCTCCCTCAAAATGCAGTACAGTGTCTACCATATGTTCAACTAGCTTAGGTCCCGCAATTTGACCATCTTTCGTCACATGGCCCACAAATATAATAGAAATCCCCTTTTTTTTTGCAAAATTTGTTAGTTCTAGTACGCATGCTCTCACCTGTCCAACGGACCCAGGGCTACTTTCGATATGGTCTGCATAAATCGTCTGAATTGAGTCTAAGATTAGCAAATCAACTTTCTCATGATCAAGAGTTGTTAATATATCTCTTAGGTTGGTCTCGGACGCTATTTTGAGCAATGACTGTTCTTTCTCTAAGCGTCGTGCTCGCATTCTTATTTGTGCTGGAGCTTCTTCGCCAGAGATATAAATTACACTTGAACCTTGGTCGGCAACTAAAGTGGCTACCTGCAATAATAAGGTTGATTTACCAATTCCTGGATCACCTGACAAAAGAATAGCACTTGCTGGAACTAAACCACCTCCTAAAACTCTATCAAATTCGCTCATGTTAGTCAGAAGTCGCGGAGGCTCAACTTCTTCACTCAACAGAGTTTGTAATTCAATTGATTTCCCTTTTTTACCAGAAAACACTTTTTTTATTGGACCTTTTGTAAGGCTATCATCTTTTTCGATTGAGCTCCAGGAACCACATTCTGTACATTGCCCCGCCCACTTTGAATAGTAAAAATTGCAGTTTTGGCATTTATAGCTAGAAAGATTTTTTATCATCGGTAACCTTAAAAAATTTTTTATTGTGCGGAGCTTTATTTTATTGAGTTAGGTTTAATAAATCGTTTAATATTTTTGTTCTCAGTTGCTTCAAAATCATCAATGGTTCCTACAAAGTCGATGTGTCCCTGGTGAAGGAGTGCTATGATATCAGATATTAATCGAATTGAATTTAAATCATGACTTATTGTAATAGCGGTGGTGCCAAGTTCTTTAACAAGTGAGCGTATCAACTTGTTTACTGTATTTGACATAATTGGATCTAATCCAGAAGTAGGCTCATCAAAGAAAAGTACCTTTGGATTCGCTGCTATAGCTCTTGCAATTCCAACGCGTTTCTGCATCCCTCCTGAAAGTTCTGATGGAAATAAATATGCAGTAGCTTCGGGTAACCCAACAAGATCTAATTTACGTTTTGCTAATTCCAACCGTTCATTATTTGAAAGTAATCCTGAGTATTTAAATTGAAATGATATATTTTCCCATACTGGCATACTATCAAATAAGGCAGCACCTTGAAAAAGAACTCCGAAATTTCTAATAAATTCGAATTTATTTTTCTGAGTAAATACAGCTCCATCATAGAAAACTTGTCCTTCGTCTGCATCAATAAGCCCAATAATACATTTTAGAAGTACAGATTTTCCTTGCCCTGACCCACCAATAATTGTCAAAATTTGGCCTTCATCAACAGAAAGGTTTATATTAGAAAAAATATTATTTTTTATAAAGCTTTTTGATAAACCTTCAATTTTTATTAGACTATGCCTCATGGTTTAAACAATAGCTCTGTAAGAAAATAATTTGACGCTAAAATTATTATTGAGGAGGATACTACCGCATTTGTTGTTGCTCGACCAACACCCTCGGCTCCTTTTGTAGCCCTGAACCCATTAAAGCAGCCCATAATAGAGATAATAAACCCAAAAACTGTTGCTTTGAAAAGTCCAGATGTAATGTCCTCGACAGTAAGAAATTCTATTGTGTTTATTAAATAAGAGCTCGTATTAAAATTTAATCGACTAACTCCCACAAACAACCCACCCATGATCCCTATTGTATTTCCAACAGCCACTAATAGGGGCAAAGAAATAGCCGAAGCTATCACTCTAGGCACTACTAAATATTTTATTGGATCAGTTGATAAGGTTCGAAGTGCATCTAATTGTTCTGTAACTTTCATGGTTCCTATCTCAGCTGCCAGGGCTGCTGAAACTCTACCTGCAACCATAAGGCCTCCTAAAACTGGACCTAATTCTCTAACCATTGCTATAGCCACTATAGATGGCACAGCACTCTGTGCATTAAAGCGGCTACCGCCCTCAAAGATTTGTAAGGCTAGTGCTCCACCCGTGAAGAAAGCTGTTAAGCCCACAACTGGTAAAGATTTATAACCAATTCTATAAAATTGTATTATAATTTCGTTTATGTAGAATGGTTTTTTACAGCTTAATCTGAATATTTGAGCGATAAATAGTGATATAGTCCCAACCCTATTATAAAAAGAGAAAACTAGCAGGCCTAAATTTGAAAATATGTTTAAGATTATCATTAATTACTTCCACTATAAAACGTACTCAATTTAGTAATGATAAACCCTTTTATATCGAGAGCCAAGACTTGTTAAAATTTCGTAACCAATTGTCGAGGATTGGTCAGCTAATTCATCTATAGTATGATCGCTATTGACAACTGAAAGGCTGTTTGGAACCGTGACGAGAGAAGTTACATCAACAGTAATTAGGTCCATAGACACTCGACCAAGAATGGGGCATCGTATGTTTCCGGCGTATAAAGCTCCAGTATTTGAAAGCTGACGAGATAAGCCATCCGCATAGCCAGATGCAACTGTTGCAATTTTCCTTGGACTAGAGGTTGTAAAAGTATGATTATATCCAATCCCCACATTTTTTCCAATATGTTTAACTTGTAATACTGGGAGATCAATCATTATAACATTGGCTGCCTCTTTTAGTGGATTCCCACCAAAGATACCAATTCCAGGCCGTGTGATATCAAAATGGTAGTCTTTACCAAGTAAAATTCCTCCAGTCGCAGCTAGACTTTTTGGAGTACTTTGGAAACTTTTTGCTAATTTACAAAACAAATCACATTGATGTTTGTTCTGAACTGCATTTTCGTCATCTGCTGATGATAGATGTCCTAATAACAAATTAATTTCAAATGTTTCAGACTCAGCTTTTACTTTTACAATATCGGCTTCGTCTATTCCTAATCTATTCATTCCCAAATCTATTTGAATGGCTGCCTTTTTTCCTTTAGTTTGGTTTTTAAAATTTTTTATTTGTTCAAGACTATTTAAAACTGGCATTATTCTGAAGTCATCTATTGCACTTGAATCACCAGTTGAGTATCCGTTTAGGTAATAAATATCTACTGGATGATTTAATATCAGTCTCAGATCTACGGCTTCATCAACAGTTGAAACAAAGAAAGTCCTAACTCCAGTTTCAAATAAGTGTTGTGCGATAGGTTTAATTCCTAAACCGTAAGCATTTGCTTTTACTACTGCCGCAGTGCTTACGCTTGAATTCGATAATCGTTGGAGGTGGCTCCAGTTTTCAGCAATGGCAGTGAGGTTTATACTTAATGTGGCTGAGTTCATAGATTTATTTATAGAGGCTCTCTCTTTGATACGGTTTAACCAAATTACCAAATCGCGTAAATTGACTTTCAAAAGATAAGTCCACCGATCCTATCGGCCCGTGTCTTTGTTTTCCAATGATTAATTCAGCTTTACCATGAAGTTGGGACATCTCGTCTTGCCATTTTAATGTCGCTTCCATATCATGCTCTCCAGGTTTTTCTCTCTCTTTATAATACTCCGCCCGAAATACAAACATCACGACATCGGCATCCTGTTCTATTGATCCAGATTCTCTGAGATCGGATAACTGAGGCCTTTTATCTTCTCTTGATTCTACTTGCCGCGATAACTGTGAAAGAGCAATTACGGGTATATTGAGTTCTTTAGCAATAGCTTTAAGTCCTTGAGTAATTTCAGAGATTTCATTCACTCGATTATCTTTGGCAGAGGCTGGCCTTACTAGTTGCAAGTAATCTACGATTAGAACATCCAATCCGTACGTACGTTTGAGACGTCGAGCTCTTGCGGTTAAAGTGGATATCGGTAGTGCAGCTGTATCATCAATGAACAAAGAACAGTTCTCTAATTGTTGTGCAGCTTCCACAAATCTTCGAAATTCGTCTTCGGTCATTTCTCCGCGTCTTATTTGGTCTGAAGGTACCTTTGATGCTTCAGAAAGAATACGTGATGCCAACTGACTAGATGACATTTCAAGGGAAAAAAAGCCCACTACTGGTCCAACGCTCTTTAAATTTACATCAGGGGTGTCTCTATCTCTCATATTGATTTTTGCGATATTAAATGCGATGTTTGTTGCTAAAGCGGTTTTCCCCATTGATGGTCGACCTGCTATAATAATGAGATCAGAGGCGTTTAATCCCCCTAATTTTTTATCTAAGTCTAAGAGACCCGTAGATAATCCTGATAGACTTCCTTCGCGTTGGTAAGCCTTATCAGCAATTTTTATAGCCTCAATCGTAGCACTAACAAAAGGCTTAAAACCACTATCTTCTGTTCCAAGATTTGAAAGGCTATAGAGTGCTTGCTCGGCTTCTACTATCTGTTCTTCAGCCGTTTGGTCAATTGATATTGTTACGGCTCTTTGCGAAATATCATTGGCTAAATTAACCAAGCTACGCCTGAGAGACATATCGCGTATTAAAACTGCAAATTCTTTTGCCGCAAAAGTAGAAATTGCTGAGCTTGCTAGTCGAACCAGATACGCTGAGCCACCTAATTCCGTTAGGGCCTCGTCACCTTCAAAAAATGGCTTTATCGTTATAGGTGAAGCAAGGGAGTTCTTCTGAATTTTCTGTGAAATTACTTCAAATATTCTTGCATGAACAGGATCAAAAAAGTGCTCTGCTTGAGCTATAGAGGAAATTGTATCGAACACATCATTGTTTATAAGCAGCGTTCCAAGCAGTGCTTGTTCCGCATCGATATTACTTGGAATATTATCCAATTCACTTACGCTATCACTACTTCCATCAACCATATGATCTCCTGTCGTTCATGGTGTAGTAAATAAGTTTTCAGTCACAGGATTTTACTAATCTACCTGACTTTTTGTAACGTCGTTATCACCATTTTCGTTCACATCAGTCTTTGTGGATACTTCTTCTAATTCCTCATCCATCAAAGCAGCACTCCCAACGTCATCAAACAGCTCAGCAATATCAAAATCTGCTTCAGCATCCGCTTCTGACTTAGCATCTTGAATCGTTTTACCAGATTTTTGTATTTCGGCTTCTTCTGGAGATCGTGCAACATTTATCTCAATCTTTGCTACAACTTCTGGATGAAGATTTATTAGCAATTCATGCAGGCCAAGATCTTTTATTGGTCTTGTCAGCTCTATTTGCTTGCGATTCACTGAAAGACCGTCCAATTTCATCGCTTCCTCGGCGTCTCTGTTGGTAACGGAACCATAAAGAGAACCAGAATCTGAGGCTGATCGGATAATCATAAATATTTTACCATCAACTCTAGTTTTTATACTTTCAGCTTCTTTTTTTGATTCTAAGTTCTGGGCTTCCAGGCCTTTTCTTTCCGACTCAAATTTTTTAATGTTTACTGTCGTTGCTCTTAATGCTTTTTTCATGGGTAATAAAAAGTTTCTGGCATAGCCAGGTTTTACGCTCACAACATCACCCATGCTGCCTAATTTCGCTACGCGTTCTAGAAGTACTAATTGAACCATTTTTGTTATTCCTACTTAACGGCGTAAGGGAGAAGAGCTAAGAAGCGGGCTCTTTTAATAGCAGTGGCCATTTCCCTTTGTTTTTTATTTGATACTGCAGTTATTCGAGATGGCACGATTTTGCCTCGTTCCGAAATATATCGTTGCAGCAATTTAATATCTTTATAATCTATTTTTTGAGCGTCTGGCCCAGAAAAAGGGCAAGATTTTCGTCGTCTAAAAAATGGTTTGTTTTGCATTGTTGCCCCTTAGAATTCTTGTCTAGGTTTTCTTGCGACGCGTTCTTCGCCTCTGGCCTTTGACTGCATTACTGCTGATGGTCCGTCTTCATGTATCTTAACCTTAATAGTCATCACCCTCATTATGTCTTCGTGCAATCTCATCAGCCGTTCCATTTCTTCAACTGCTTCTGGCGGGCTATCAGATTTTAGTAAAACATAGTGGCCTTTCCTATTTTTATTAATTTTGTATGCCATAGTTTTAAGTCCCCAATATTCTTGACTTAAAACCTTCCCACCATTTTCTGAAAGAATTGTTGAAAAATGTTCAATTAGTCCTTCGGCTTGGGATATCGACAAATCTTGTCGGGAGATAAAAACGTGCTCGTAAAGAGACATCAGTAATTCCTTAATTTTATGGAGCTTCAAAAAACAGTCTTTTGTGCTCTCCAGACTGCATACGATTGGCTACCTATAACTATATTTGGAAGAGCTGCGGCGGTTATACATCGTACAATTAAAATTGCAAGGTAGAATGTTTTTATTCTTGATTATTAGCACTTCATTCTGATGGATCCTTTAAAATTTGTAATAGAATTTGTTGTAAAAACTAATAGAACCTATTAAAGACGTGACAGCTGTTAACGTAAATTAAAATAGTGAACAAATAAAATGAATGCTGAAATAAAAAACGCTGTAATTTTTCCAGGACAGGGTTCTCAAAAAATAGGAATGGGTAAGGATCTGGCTGACAAATATTCAGCAGCGAGGGAAGTTTTCGAAGCTGTGGATGATGCCCTAGATATGCATCTTTCAGAACTTATTTGGACAGGTGATATAAATAAGTTGACCTTAACTGAGAACGCTCAACCTGCTCTAATGGCAAGCTCAATGGCTATTATGGCTGCATTAAAGTCTGAGGGGATTAAGTTGCAACCCGATTACATGGCAGGCCATTCTCTTGGTGAGTATACAGCACTCTGTGCGAGTGGTTCAATTTCTCTGTCTGATACAGCCCGACTGCTTCGCACCCGAGGGTTGGCAATGCAATCTTGTGTAAAGAACGGCGAGGGAGCAATGGCAGCAATTCTTGGATTAAGTGCAAAGCAAATTCAAGAAGTTCTTGATAAGTGTTCGGGACACGGGGTATGTTCCATTGCTAATGATAATGATCCCACGCAAGTTGTAATTTCTGGCCATCGTGCTGCCGTTGATAAGGTGATAGATTTGGCAAAGGTAAGTGGGGCTCGGCGAGCTTTATCGCTTAAGGTTTCGGCTCCGTTTCATTGTAAAATAATGCAACCTGCTGCTGAAATAATGAAAGAGGCTTTGTCCTCGATAACGATAAACAAACCTAATGTACCAATTGTAATGAATACTCTTGCAGAGGCAGTAACCGAAACTGAGAAAATAAAATTGATCTTAGTTGATCAAATCGTCGGGATGGTTCGTTGGCGCGAAACAATTAATTATATGTTCACTCATGGTGTCTCAACTTTTTATGAAGTTGGTGTTGGAAATGTTTTGTCTGGCATGGTAAAACGAATTACTAAAGAAGTTAGAACGGTGAATGTGGTTTCGCCAGAAGATATAAAAGGTACACTAGGGGGTATAATCAGTGACAGCACTCATTAATAAAAGAGTATTAATTACTGGGGCAACTGGAGAGATAGGTACCGCAATTGCTAGAAAACTTCATGAAAAGGGCTGCCAGATCTGCCTGACTGCTACGAGAGAAAGTGCTTTGAAAGAATTGACGAGTGAATTGGGGTCAAATGTACAATACCTTTGCTCGGATCTAATGAATATTGAGAGTACAAAAGGTTTAATCACCAAAGTTATATCAAAGTTAGGTGGAATTGATATTTTGATAAATAATGCTGGGATAACCCGGGATAACCTATTTATAAGGATGTCAGATGAACAATGGGTTGATGTATTAAACGTAAATCTGAACTCATCTATGATACTAGCAAGAGGCGCCATAAAAAATATGATTAAGTCAAAATGGGGTAGGGTTGTGAATATAACATCTGTTGTAGGTGTGACTGGTAATCCGGGACAATCTAATTATGCTGCTTCAAAATCTGGATTGATTGGAATGTCGAAATGCATTGCTAGTGAGGTTGCGAGTCGTGGTATAACTGTAAATTGTATAGCACCAGGGTTCATTACCTCTGCCATGACTAATAAACTTAATTCAGACCAAAAATCGCGTATTTTGGAAAATATTCCTATGAAAAAGATGGGTAATGCGAATGATATTGCCGCAACTACTAAATTTTTGGTCTCGGAGGATGCTAATTATGTAACTGGTCAAACAATTCACGTAAATGGCGGTATGGCGATGATTTAAACCTTTTTTTGTATGATATAATTATTTTGTTATAAAGATAAGGATTGCGTGCGGTAAAAATCATTTGTATATGACATCATTAGCGATTTTTAATCTCATTGTGGTAAAAAAATTACAAGAGCTATTGCGGCAATGAAGCTTAGATTTAGATACGTTTAATTCCAGAAGGTACGGTTCTAGTGCCACAAAAATGAAAGGTTTTTTAATGAGTGATATTTCAGATAGGGTAAAGAAAATAGTAGTTGAGCACCTAAATGTTGAAGAAGAAAAAATTACCGATGGTTCGTCTTTTATTGATGACCTTGGGGCAGACAGCCTTGATACTGTTGAGCTGGTAATGGCGTTTGAGGAAGAATTTGGCATCGAAATTCCGGATGATGCCGCAGAGAACATACAAACTTTTGGTGATGCAGTAAAGTTTATCAATGATAATTCTTAGAAAATCTTTTTGTTAAGTTATTATGAGATATTTTATTATGTATCTTGTAGCAGCTTCTGACTCGTGTCTGGATATTTATAAGTGGTCGGCTAAATGCGTCGAGTAGTGGTTACTGGTCTAGGTGCTGTTACGCCACTAGCATGTGGTGCAGAAAATAGTTGGCATGCTCTGATATCGGGAGAGTCTGGAGCCTCAACTATCACTAGATTTGACCCTAACAATTTTGCCACAAAATATGCCTGTGAAATAAAATTTGGTGATGGTCGAAATGGGTCATTTAATCCTGATGATTGGATGGAAAAAAAGGAGCAACGAAAGGTTGATCCTTTCATACTTTATGGGGTAGCTGCTGCGAAACAAGCTATAGTTGACTCTGGCTGGATTGCCTCAGATGAAAATGCACAGAACCGAACGGGGGTTATAATAGGGTCTGGAATAGGTGGGTTAGGAAGCATCGCAGATACGGCGAATCTGCTAAAAGAGAGAGGACCGAGACGAATTTCTCCGTTTTTTATTCCTGGATCGCTAATAAATTTGGTTTCTGGGCGAGTGTCAATTGAACATGGTTTTCGGGGTCCTAATCACTCTGTCTCTACGGCATGCGCAACTGGTGCACATGCGATTGGTGATGCGGCAAGGTTAATTATGTTTGACGATGCTGATGTTATGGTAGCTGGTGGATCAGAAAGCCCGATAACAGAGATAGGGATTGCTGGATTTAATGCGTGTAAAGCACTCTCAACTAAGTATGCAGAGGATCCGCAAGTGGCTTCGCGACCATTAGATAAAGACAGAGATGGTTTTGTTATGGGCGAGGGATCTGGTGTTGTGGTTCTGGAAGAGCTACAGCATGCGTTAGATCGGAATGCGAAAATTTATGGTGAAATTCTGGGCTATGGTTTGACCGGAGACGCCCATCACATCACAGCTCCTTCTACTGATGGTGGGGGGGGGTTCAGAGCGATGCAAGCGGCTCTAAAGCGGGCAGGTATTAAACCTGAAGATATAAGTTATATTAATTCTCACGGAACCTCTACACTAGCCGACACCATTGAACTATCTGCCGTAGAGCGATTGTTTAATGAACCCTCAGCTAGTTTGAAAATGTCATCAACTAAGTCTTCGATTGGCCATTTACTTGGAGCCGCTGGGGCAGTTGAAGCAATATTTTGTATAATGGCTATCCGTGATCAAATGGTGCCCGCAACACTCAATCTTAATGCACCGGCTTCAGATACGTGGATTGATCTTGTACCGAATTCATCTGTCAGCCACGAAGTCAATTATACTCTTTCAAATTCTTTTGGATTTGGAGGTACGAATGCTGCTTTAGTGATTGGTCGATTTCATAATTAAATGCGCATTTTTGTAATATTCTGTTTTACTTTATTGGTCTCTGGCATCAGCATTATATGTAGCTTTCACCTAAAGATGAATTTTTTTAATCAATCCTTAGGAGTTAGTACTGTAACATTCCTTATAAATAAAAATGAGAAGATTGGGTCTGTTTCTAAGCGACTCAAAGAAAAAAACCTTGTCTTTAGCAGTCAATTTTTTGAGTATGCTGCTCAATATAAAAAATTAGATAAAAAAATAAAATATGGTGAGTTTGACTTAACTGACAATATGTCAATCATAGATATTTTAAAAAAAGTTACGACAAACCAAGCATTGAGTTACCAAGTTGTAATTCGTAATTGTATGACTAATTGGGAGATAATTGACCTGTTTAAAAAAAAGAAGTTTTTAATAAACGACTTGGAAGGTGTTGAACTAAATGAGGGTGCATTTGCTCCAGATACCTATTCTGTCGGCTTTCACACAAAATCTACTCATTTAATGCAAATTATGCAGGATCAACAAACTAAAATTTTAAATGATGTGTGGAGTAAGAGAAAAAAAGAAACTCCAGTCAGAAACGAGTTGGAGCTATTAATTTTAGCGTCCATCATTGAAAAAGAGGCAGCTACAACAGCTGAAATGCCCGTAATTTCGTCGGTTTTTATTAATCGCTTAAATATTGGGATGAGACTTCAGTCCGATCCTACCGTGATCTATGGAATAGATTTTGGTAATATAGAAAATCGCAAAACACTTACGAAAAATGATCTTAAAGTTGAAAGTGCATTTAATACCTATCGAAACTTTGGTTTACCGCCCTCTCCAATCTGTAACCCGAGCAGGAGTGCAATAGCTGCAGCACTTAACCCTTTAGACACAAACTATCTTTATTTTGTGTTAACCAAGTCTGGTGAACATGGTTTCTCTGAAACTTTTGAAGAGCACAAAAGAAAGGTGTCACTGTGGCGAAAATTTCAAAGTAAATAAATTGATATTAAGATGAGATTTTGATTTTTATTTGTAATATCTGTTTGCTCTATGTAAACTCGAATTTGATCGCATAACGAAAGTGGAAAATTGGGTCACTCTAATAAATTAACAACTACAAAATTTAATCCCGTGTGGGATGCTATTCGTGAAGAGGCTAGTGCTGTACTCGCAAATCAAAGAGAAATGAGTAGCCTCATTTACTCATCTGTTCTAAATCATAAAAATTTGGAGTCGGTTTTGTCCTATCGCTTAGCTCAAAAGCTTTGTACGTCAGATATGAGTGAGGCAGTTCTTAATGAGATTTTTCTTAAGTCGTATTTTTCTGATGGTAAATTAGTAGAGTATGCATATTTTGATGTTGTTGCAGTCAAGGAACGTGATCCCGCGTGTTACAGGTTTTTGCAGCCATTGTTGTATTTTAAAGGTTTTATCGCGTTACAAGCTTATCGCGTAGGGAATTATCTCACTGGTATAGGACACTATGACCTTGGCTATTTTCTTCAAATGCGATCTTCAGAAGTTTTTGGTGTTGATATTCATCCCAGTGCAAAAATTGGAAAGGGAATAATGATTGATCATGCTCATTCAATAGTGATTGGAGAAACCGCTGTTGTTGGTGACAATGTATCTATGCTACATTCTGTAACTCTTGGAGGTACAGGAAAGGATGAAGGGGATCGGCATCCAAAAATCGGCAATGGTGTTTTGTTAGGTGCTGGCTCATCAGTATTAGGTAACATTAGTATTGGTCGCTGTAGTAAAGTAGCCTCTGGATCAGTAGTTTTATCTAATGTACCAGATTTCAAGACTGTCGCCGGCGTGCCAGCAAAAGTAGTAGGGGACTCTGGTTGTGACGAACCGGCTAGCGCTATGGATCAAAATTTTATTTAGTGCTTAATTTATTTATACTTCTTAAAGCATCAGCCTAAGTGGATTGGAAAGATATTCTGTTATTGAAGCGACGAAGTTTGCACCCACAGCACCGTCAATTACTCTATGGTCTGCTGATAAAGTAATTGACATGGTGTGTCCAATATAAATATCCCCATTCTCTGCAATTAGAGGTCTTTTGACAGAAGAACCAACGGCCAAAATTGACGCCTGAGGTGGGTTAATAACGGCGTCAAAGCTTTCAATGCCCATCATCCCCAGGTTGGATATTGAACAACTACCGCCAATATACTCTTCAGGCAGGAGTTTTTTTTCTTTCGCTCTTATGGCTTTTTCTTTCATTTCTAAACTAATTTCTGCTAAATTCTTTTTTTCGGCGTCTCGTATTACAGGGGTAATTAGACCGTCCTCTATTGCAACTGCCACTGATATATCAGAGCTTTTTAACTGAATAATATGATCATTTGCCCAGATAGTATTACATTTTGGGTTATCTTGAAGACTCTTTGCGACAGCTTTGATTATAAAATCATTAATCGATATCCTAGTAGATGATCTCTGATATTCTTCGTTTAATTTACGACGAATCTCAAGTAGGTTATCTAATTTAATTGACTGTCGTAGATAGAAATGTGGGATAGTTTTTTTTGACTCGGTTAGTCGATTGGCAACAATCTTTCTTACTGCGCTTAATGCGATTGGCTTATGTTCTCGATCATGATAGATCTCTTCTAGGTCATTCACCAAATTTTTTTGTTGCGGTTTTAAGCTTTCATCATGATTGCTGCTGGTTGAGTGAGGAGCATCTGACCCTTTCTCATAATTTAATTGTTTTGTAATATCTTTTTTAACTATTCGTCCATGAGGTCCAGAGCCAAGAATGTTTGACGTGTCAATTTTATGATGTGATGCTAACTTTTTTGCTAAAGGCGAAATACGAATTCTATTGGTGCCCAAAGAAATTTTTGATTTGTTAACCTCACTAGGCAACTCGGTTATTGAAGAAAGAGTTCCAACAGTAATTTTTTTATTTTTCTGATCGGATAGTTTAATAGCTTTAATATTTTGATCTTTTTCCAAATTTGCATCGTCTTCGGTAGTGAGTTCTGCAATTGCTTGGTTTACTGGGATATCTGTAGTGCCTTCAGAAACAAGTAAGCTAGTTATTTTGCCGTCTTCGATTGCTTCAAATTCCATTGTAGCTTTATCAGTTTCGATATCGGCTAATATATCGCCAGCAAGTACATTTTGACCTTCTTTTATGTACCACTTAGAAAGTGTTCCCGTCTCCATTGTTGGCGAGAGAGCCGGCATAAGTATCATTACTTGCATATTTAAAATCTCTTTCTCTCTAAATAATTTCTTTGACTCTATCGAAAATGTTCGATGGATTTATTAGAGCTTCGCGCTCTAGGTTTGCCGCATACGGCATCGGTACATCTTTACCGGTACAGTTAAGCACTGGAGCATCAAGGTAATCGAATGCAAACTCCATCAGTAAGGCAGATATATGGTTCCCAATGGAGCATACTGGAAATCCTTCTTCTACTGTAACGCAACGATTGGTCTTCATAACTGACTTTATTACTGTATCAATATCAAGTGGGCGCAGCGATCTTAAGTCAATTATTTCAGCTGATATTCCATCAGCCTGTAATAGCTTCGATGCAGCTAAGCAATGTTTTAGTCCAATGCCGAAACTCACTAAAGTTACATCTGTTCCAGTTTGCAAAACATTTGCTTTTCCAATTGGTATTAACAAGTTCTCATCTCTCGATACTGTTGATAATTCTCCATATAACAGTTCATTTTCGAGAAAGATCACTGGATTTGGATCCCGTATCGCCGACTTTAATAAGCCTTTTGCATCCGATGCCAAGTATGGTGATATTACTTTAAGTCCAGGAACAGATGAAAACCACGCCGAAAAATCTTGGCTATGTTGTGCACCAACTCGTGCAGCTGCCCCATTGGGTCCTCGGAAAACAATAGGACAGCCCATTTGTCCTCCAGACATATACAGAGTTTTTGCTGCTGAATTAATAATCTGGTCCATCGCCTGCATAGCAAAATTGAAGGTCATAAATTCTACAACTGGTTTTAACCCCGCAAATGCGGCTCCAATAGCTAATCCAGTAAACCCATGTTCGGTTATGGGGGTGTCTATGACACGATCACTTCCAAACTCTTCTACCAATCCTTGACTCACTTTATAC
>Ga0209425_10002421_pt1 | contig 20823 bp, 23 predicted proteins | sample COG_05_FD_184749 | JGI IMG/M metagenome (GOLD analysis project Ga0209425, IMG submission 184749) | Pelagic Microbial community sample from North Sea - COGITO 998_met_05 (SPAdes) (version 2) | ecosystem: Environmental > Aquatic > Marine > Neritic zone/Coastal water | place: Helgoland, sampling...
GATTATAAAAACCCACATCTTTCACCGTTTGATGAATTTCAAAGATTTAAAACTCACCCTGCAATTAAAAAGATAATTGAAGGTGGAAAACGTATTTCTTATGGTGCACGTGCTTTAATTGAGGGTGGACTACAAAGTTTACCAAAAATGTTTATGCCAGGTGCTTTGTTAATCGGTTGTGATGCGGGAACTTTAAATATGCCTAAGATCAAAGGATCACACACTGCAATGAAAAGTGGAATGATTGCTGCTGAAACTATAAATGAACATTTAAAAGAAAAGCAAGATTTATCAATTTATGAAGATAGATTTAAAAAAAGTTGGATTTATGAGGAACTACATACTGCCCGAAATGTTAAACCAAGTTTTAGTTGGGGTTTAATTCTTGGAATAATATTTACTGGAATTGATCAAATACTATTTAGAGGAAAGTTACCTTTTACCTTAAGACACAAACATGCTGATCACGAAACACTAAAGCCAGCAAATGAAATGCCAAAAATTGATTACCCTAAACCAGATAATGTGATTACATTTGATAAAACAAGTTCTGTTTATTTAACTGGAACTAATCACACTGATAATCAACCTGTACACTTACAGCTAAAAGACCCAAACCTACCAATAAATTATACCTTGGAAAAATTTGATGAACCTGCGCAAAGATATTGTCCTGCAGGTGTTTATGAAGTTCAAAATGAAAATGGTGTAAATAAATTTGTTATAAACTCACAAAACTGTATTCATTGTAAAACTTGTGATATTAAAGAGCCTTCCCAAAATATTACCTGGGTAACACCTGAAGGAAGTGGTGGGCCTAAATATGGAAATATGTAAGTAAAAGTTTGAAAGATTTAATTATAAAGATAAAATAATTCCAACAACTAATACTAGAGAGCTAACTACAAGAAAGAAAAAAATGTTTATTTTGTTTTCTTGCTTTTTTTCTTTTCTTACTCTTGCTATTAAATCATTGATATCAACACGAGCAGTCACTTTTTTTTCTTCAACTTCAGGGGTCGCCAAAGAGGAGAAATTTTGCTGCTCAGTATTGATTAATTTTTCAGTACTCACATTTGCATTAAAACATTAATAAATAACCAAAACAATCATGGGCTTGTTCATTTTGGGTTGACTTTTATCTAAATTATGTTCATTTTGGGTTTTAATTTAAATATATGTCTAAACAACTTCCTCAGATATCAAAGCTAATCCGCAGCGAGAATATAAGGGAAGTAATAGAGAAAAACTTTGTTTCGATATTACCTGTTTGGGCACCACTACAATTGGCTTGGGTGAATAATGTTTATAGAACTTTTCATGATTATGAAAAATTTATGATCATTATGCATTTATTGATGAAGACATTTAATATTTATTCAAAAAACTTTGTGAAGCTAAATTATGATGAATATTTTGATCAAACTAACGTTGAAATAGAATCAATTAATGTAATGGAAATATCTAAATCTCTTAATATACCAAAAGAAACCGCTAGAAGAAAAATTAATGAATTAGAGAAATATGGAGTAATAAAAAAAAAAAATAAAATTATTATAATTGATAGAAACACTTGGCCAAATATTAAACCTCAAGATACGATAAAAAGAATGACAAGATTTTTATCAAGTCTTTCAAAAATGTGTGTTAACGAGAAGTTAATATTAGAACCAATCAGTAGTGAAAGTTTAACAGTAACATGTAAGGAGTATTTTTCATTTATTTGGAAACTTTATTATGAAATGCAAATACCTATGTTATTAGATTTTAAAAAAGTTTATGGTGATTTAGAATCCTTCCATGTTAGTGGTATTTGTTTAAGCAATCATGCTCTAAACTCAAAAAGAAACGATAATACTAAAATGAGTAAAGAATTTTACTTAGAAAAGTATTTCTTTTCTGACCAAAAAGATAATTTAGGCATTAATGCAATGTCTATTTCAGATATTTCAGGCATCCCAAGAGCCACAGTTATTAGAAAATTAAATAAATTAGTAAAATCAAAATTTTTAAAAATAGATAATAAAAAACATTATTCTTCAACAGGTGTTCATGCAAAACTATTATTAAACGTACAAAAAAATACCTTGAACAATTTATCTAAATTTGCTGAACGTATTTATAATTTAAATTTAATTAAAAATGATTAAGTTTTAGCTGCTTTTTTTTACAATATAGACAAAGAACAAAGAAGTTGTCATCATCACCAATGCATAAGCTGCCGTAGGTACGATATAAATCATCTCATCAAATAATTGGGTTGAAACAAATACTGCCAAAGTTCCATTTTGTAAACCACACTCTAATGATATACATCTTTGTTGTGCAACACCTGATGTAAAAAATTTTGCAACATAAAAACCTACAATCATCATTACAATATTAAGTATTAGTGTAATTAAACCAGCCTGCTTTATAAAATTTGAAATATTATCCCATTCTTCAATATAGATAGCAACAAACACAAGGACAAATAATGCTATTGAAATTCTCTGAATTAATCGAACATTATTTAAAATTAAATTTTCAGCAAAATGTCTAATAATCATTCCTATTAAAACTGGGACAGTAACAACAAAAAACATTTTTAAAGAAATACTAATCATAGAAAATTCTTTTGCAATATAATCGATATTCAATAAATTAATTGAAAGTAAAATAATAAAAGGAACAGATATAATACTAATTAAGCTGATAATTGCTGTAAGTGTTATTGATAAAGCGACATCTCCATTTGCAAATTTAGTGAGTACGTTTGATGTTACTCCTCCAGGTGCAGCTGCAATTATCATCACTCCTAAAGCAAGTTCAATTGGAGTATTTAATAGTTTAATAAGAGAAAATGCAATAATTGGGAGAACAAGCATTTGACAAATAAAACCAACAAAAAAATCTTTTGGAAACTTAATTACTCTTGCAAAATCTTTAATTGTTAGACTCATTCCAAGCCCAAGCATTATTAAAGCTAAACCTAAGGGAGCAATTTTAGTGACAATTTCCATTTTTAAAAATTCTATTTAATATTTCCATCTAAACAGTTATATAAAGTTAAAAATTCAAAATTAAATAAAAAAATATAAAATGTTATCTAATAAGGTTAAGGAGCACTTAAATGAGTATATTAGTAGCGAAATTTACGTTCAAATAGCTATTACAAAAGGTAAAAATAAGATTTCAACCAAAATCGCAATTAATAAATATTTTGAAAGTAACCATTTTTTAAGTTTAGTTGAAGGAAGACCCTATAATACTTTTTTGGATGACCTCAAGGATAAGTGTTTAGGAAAGTTAATTAATTCTCCCATGAAAGACAGTAAAACAAATGACAAGATTATTATTGAACTTCAAAAAAAACTTAATTCATTAAAAACTGAAGAATTAAATGATACTTACTGGGAAGTTGAAACAGGTGAGTATTTAAGTGGAGCAGATATTAAAGAAATCGAACTTGAGAGAGATACTTTAATTAAATTTTTAACTTCAAAAGAAGAAGCACATAATACTGTCAGTACTCTTTGCGAAAATTATGAAAAACTTTGTAAAGAAAAGTACCCAGAAGCTCCATTGCCATTAGAAATATTAGACATTAAACATTAATTTTTTCTTTAATTTTTTAAATTATAGTTTATAAAAAATTTAAGGGGTGTCGTAACTGACTGAGAATAAACCCTAATAACCTGTCCGGTAATTCAGAAAGGGAGAATAATGGATAAAACATATTTTATAAGTCAATCAACATCATTAACACTTGTCATTACTATAAGCTTAATCTTTACAGCAGTAGGCTTAATTTACTCTAAAAAATATCAAGGAATTAACAATTATCTTACAGCGAATAGAAACATTGGTTTCTTTTCGCTAACTGCAAGTTTAATTGCATCAGCTCTTGGTGCTTGGATTTTATTTGGCCCAGCATCTGCTGCAACATGGGGTGGAATAGGTGCTGTAGTTGGGTATGCGTTAGGAACTGCTTTTCCAATGATTTTTTTAATTTCACTAGGAAAAAAAATTAGAACAGAATTTCCAAAAGGCTCAACTCTAATTGAATTTTTAAGAAAAAGATTTGGTAAGAGTTTATTTAAACTTATCTTGTTAATGACTGTTTTTTATATGTTCGTCTTTTTATGCGCAGAAGTTACAGCTGTAGCAATATTAATTAATTATATCTCAGGAACTGAACTTTGGGTAACATCTTTAATTATTTTGATCGCAACACTTGCTTATACATTGTATGGAGGCTTAAGAGCTTCAATTTTTACTGATAATATTCAAATGATTGTAATCGTAGCTTTACTATTAATTTCAGTTTTTTATCTAACATCATTTACAGGAGATCAGTTTTCTTTCTCATTTATTAAAGAAAAAAGTCCTCACTTATTAAGTGCTAATTACATACCAAATTATACTGCAGGATTAACTTTTTTTATTGCTGTTGCAGCAACCAATCTTTTTCATCAAGGAAATTGGCAAAGAGTTTATGCTGCAAAAAATAATAATGTCTTAAAGAAAAGTTTGATAGTAGCATTTATCGTTATTATTCCAATTGTCTTCTTTATGGGTTTTAGTGGACTAATTGCAGTATCAGCTAACCCAAAAGTTATTCCTGATCTTGGTTTCTTCTCACTATTGTTAAGTGAACAGACAGAATTTTTATCATTAATAATTGTGATCCTTGGATTGTCTTTAACAATTAGCACAGTTGACACTTTAGTTAATGCAATATCAAGTTTAATAGTAGTTGATGGTAAAGTGACTTTTAATTTAGATAAGAAAACTAATTACTTAATACTTTCAAAATATTTTATAATAGTGCTTTCAATTGTAGCTTTTGCAATAGCCTCAAAAGGATTTAGTGTTTTATATCTATTTTTACTTGCTGATTTATTTTGTTGTGCGTTTGTGCTCACGGTTTTCTATAGTTTCTATAATAAGAAGTTGAATGAAAAAACAGCTTATATCTCAATTATTATTGGATTAATTGGAGGGTTTCTTTTATTCCCAGCTCCTGATTTTTCAAAAAGCTTACTGGTTGGTATAATTTTACCAGCAGATACTTTTCCAGCTTTTGTGTCTCAATCATTGTTGTTTATATCTTTTATTATCGCAACTTTTTTACCAATGGTATTTTGGAAAATAAAAGGATTTAAGAAATAGATCTAATAATTTGTAAAAGGTGTATTAATAACTATATACACCTTAACAAATGTCTGAAATTCTAATATCCATTAATAGTTTATCTAAAGTATATGATAATGGCTTTAAAGCTCTTAATAATCTCAGCCTTAAGGTAAAACAAGGTGAAATCCTTGCAATGCTTGGGCCTAATGGAGCTGGTAAAACAAGTTTAATTAGTATCATTTGTGGGATTGTTAAACCTTCTTCAGGCACAGTTACAGTTGATAATTTTGATATTATAAAGGATTATAGAAAAACAAGATCAAGAATAGGCCTTGTGCCTCAAGAATTAAATTTAGAGTCTTTTGAAACTGTTTTTGATACTGTGTCTTATTCTAGAGGATTGTATGGAAAATCACCAAAGCCGGAACACATTGAAAAGATTTTAAAAGATTTAAGCTTATGGGATAAAAAAGATCAAAGACTGAGACAATTATCAGGTGGAATGAAGAGAAGAGTTTTAATTGCAAAAGCTTTATCTCATGAGCCAAAAATCCTATTTCTCGATGAGCCAACAGCTGGGGTAGATGTAGAACTTAGAAGAGATATGTGGATGGTTGTTGATGAACTTAGAAAAACAGGTGTCACAATTATTTTAACCACTCATTATATTGAGGAAGCAGAGGCTATAGCTGATCGTGTAGCTGTTATTGATCAAGGTGAAATCATTGTTGTTGAAGATAAAAAAGAATTAATTAAGAAAATGGGTCACAAAAAACTTACCATTGAATTACAAGAAAAAATTACAAAAATTCCTGAAAGTTTATTTAAGTATAGTCTTGAAATAGGTGAAGAGCACATGTCTTTAATTTATACTTATAATGTTCAAGCTGAAAAAACTGGTATTACTGATTTATTACAAAGTTTAAAAGATGCTGGCTTAAAGTTAAAAGATTTAAAAACAGAACAAAGTTCACTAGAGAAGATATTTGTCAATTTAGTAAAGGAGAATAATGAAATTTAATTATTATGGCTTCAAGGCTATATATGTACATGAGATGAATAGATTTATAAGAACTTTGGGTCAGTCTCTTCTCTCACCAGTAATATCTACATCCTTATATTTTGTTGTTTTTGGTTCAGTTATTGGAGGTTATATTCAAAAGATTGATGGTGTTAGTTATGGTTCTTACATTGTACCAGGTCTATTAATGTTAACTTTGTTAACTCAATCAATAAGTAACACTTCGTTTGGAATATTCTTTCCAAAATTTAATGGAACTATTAATGAAATTTTAGCAGCACCTATTTCGACCCTTGAAACAGTTCTTGCTTTTGTTGGAGCAGGAGCTACCAAAACATTAGTTGTTGGAGTCGTAATCTATTTTACAGCTTCATTTTTTGCCGATGTGACTGTTAAATATCCAATGTTAATGATATTTTTATTAATATTAGTTTCTTTTACATTTGCTTTATTTGGATTTTTAATTGGTGTTGTTAGTAAAAACTTTGAACAGATGTCTATCATTCCATCATTAGTGATAACTCCAATGGTATTTTTAGGGGGAAGTTTATATTCTTTAGATATGCTACCTTCATTCTGGCAAACAATTTCTTATTTTAATCCTGTAGTTTATCTAATTGATGGATTGAGATTCTCATTTTATGGAGTATCAGATTTTAATATTTGGATAAGTATAAGCTCAATGGTCTTTTTTTTAGTAATTTGTGTTATCATGGTCACAATATTACTTAAAAAAGGTTACAATATTAAATCTTAAAATTTTTACCTAGAAATTATATCAATAAAAAGTATTATTAGATTATTATGCTATCTTATATATTACCTTTTATAGCCTTAATTGTTGTTGTAGTGTTTATTCATGAATATGGTCACTACTATTTTGCTAAACGTTATGGAGTAGGAGTTACTGATTTTTCAATAGGTTTTGGTAAAGAAATTTTTGGCTGGAATGATAAATCTGGAACACGTTGGAAGGTTTGTGTTATACCACTTGGGGGATATGTCAAATTTTTTGGTGATAGAAATGTTTATAGCCAGGCCGATAACGAGAAGATTGTAAAAGAATATAGTCAAGAAGACCAAGACAGATTATTTGTACTAAAGCCTTTGTATCAAAGAGCCCTAATTGTATTCGGTGGACCATTAGCTAATTTTTTATTAGCTATTCTAATATTTTTTTCTGTTTACTTTTTTTCAGGTAAAGATTTTACTCCTGCAGTTATTAATGAAGTCCAAAAAGACAGCCCTGCAATGGTAGCAGGTTTAAAAGACAATGATATTATAGTCTCAATTGATGGCAATAAGGTTAAAAGCATCATGGAAGTTTCAAAATTTATCATGATGTCAACAGATGAGTCTATCAATTTTATTGTTGATAGGTATGACCAAAAATTAACATTTAAGGTAAAACCTAAAATTGTTGAAAGTGAAGATAACCTTGGGAATAAAATTAATAAGCGTATGGTTGGTATTAAACTTGGCGCATACAATAACGAGGTAAATCATGTTAAACTTGGCCCTGCCAAGGCATTATTTTATGCGGTTAATGAAGTTTATTATGTAAGTGTTTCTTCCCTTAAATATATTGGAAGTATGATTGCTGGTTCTGGTGATAGCTCACAATTAGGTGGTCCAATTAGGATAGCAAAAATAAGCGGTCAAGTAGCTGAGTTTGGTATTTTACCTTTTATTAGTTTAATGGCTTATATATCGATTAGCTTAGGCTTAATAAACCTTTTCCCAATTCCAATGTTAGATGGAGGACACTTGATGTTTTATGGTATTGAAAAAGTGTTGGGACGTCCCTTGTCTCAAAAAACTCAAGAAGGATTTTTTCGAATCGGAATGTTTTTATTGCTATCTTTAATGTTTTTTACTACCTTTAATGACATAAAAGACCTGGGTTTATTTTAATAAGTTGAATTAATCGAAATTTAAAAAACCCTTAAAAATCAATACTTATTCATCAAAATACAATATGTTGTGTTAATTAATTGCATAAACACTAATAAAATGCTTGATTTATGAGGTTTTATGTAAAGTATGTGAAAATAACCACTAAAACCGGAGCTAAAAAATGAACAAAAAACAACTAATTGCACAACTTTCAGGTTCTCTAAACCTAAGTAAAGCTGATGCTGAACGTACTTTTGATACAATTACCAACACTATTTTAGATGCTTTAAAAGGTGATGATACAGTAAAAATTGCTGGATTTGGTACTTATAAGGTAGCAAAAAGAAAAGCTAGAGTTGGAAGAAACCCAAGAACAGGAGAGCAAATTCAAATAGGTGCTTCTCAAAAAGTTAAGTTCTTACCAGCTAAATCACTTAAAGAGATGTTTAACAAATAGTTAAGTCACGAATTAATTAACAGCCTTTTGCAAAAATGCAATAAGGCTGTTACTATATGCATCAACTGCATACCCCTTTTTCCATATCAGCAATAGTTTTTTAATAAGTCCTGATTATAAGTGAGTACTAACAGGGAGGTCTTAATGATTAAGATAATAAGAAAAATATCAGTTCCACTTATTAGTTTATTACTTTTATTAAACATGAGTAGTGCTGGAATAGCGGAAACGACAGTTTCTGCAGAAGTAGGATTTGTATTTAATACACTTCTATTTTTAATTTGTGGTTTTTTAGTAATGTTCATGGCTGCCGGATTTGCAATGCTAGAGTCAGGAATGGTTACTTCAAAAAGTGTTTCAGTAATTTGTGCAAAAAACATTGGTTTATATGCAATTTCAGGAATTATGTTTTGGCTTGTTGGTTATAACCTTGCATACGGCATTCCAGAAGGAGGATATATAGGTAATTTTATACCTTGGTCAGATGCTAGTGTATTAGAAACAGGGTATTCTGATGGCTCAGATTGGTTTTTCCAAATGGTATTTTGTGCAACAACAGTTTCAATTTGTTCAGGAGCAATGGCTGAAAGAATTAAGTTATGGCCATTCTTCTTGTTTGCAGCAATTTTATCTGGTGTTATTTACCCAATAGTAATGGGATGGCAATGGGGTGGAGGCTGGTTGGCTGTTATCGGATTTTCTGATTTTGCTGGCTCAACTCTAGTTCATTCAACTGGTGGTGCAGCTGCACTAGCAGGTATAATGATACTTGGTCCAAGATTCGGTAGATTTGATAGCAAAGGTAATCCAAAAGCTATTCAACCATTTGCAGCATCATCAATTCCATTAGTAACTATTGGTGTCTTTGTATTGTGGTTAGGTTGGTTTGGCTTTAACGGTGGATCTCAATTAGCATTAGGATCTTTTACGGATGCGGTTGCCATCTCGTCAATTTTTATTAATACGAATCTAGCAGCATGTGGTGGTGTATTAGCAGCAGCTGTAGTTACTAGATTAATGTTTGGTAAAACAGATGTGATACAGATGTTAAATGGTGCAATTGGTGGACTAGTTGCGATAACTGCTGAACCATTAGCTCCAACTCCTTTAGCAGCAATCTTAATTGGTGCAATTGGTGGTGTAATAGTTGTGTTTGGAACTAAACTATTATTTTCATTTAAACTTGATGATGTAGTAGGAGCAATTCCAGCTCACATGTTTGCAGGTATATTTGGAACTTTGGTTGTGCCAATAACAAATGTAGATGCAACGTTTAGTGCACAGTTAATTGGAGTTTTATCAATTAACATTTTTGTTTTTGTAGTGGCTTACATAGTTTGGTCAATTATGAATAGTATGTTTGGAATTAGATTAAGTAAAGAGGCTCAAGCAAAAGGTACTGACGTTACTGAAACAGGAGTAATTGCTTACGCAATAAGAGACTAATCCTAAGGATATAGGAAGACTTTGTACTACCCACAGAGTCTTCCTAAAAACAAAATAACTTAACTCTCTCTAAGTTAAATAACAGGCCCTTTAATTAGGGCCTTTTTAATAGCGGCCGATTATATTAAATTCTTTATCTGAAATTATTATTTCACCTGAGTTGACACCAGTTTTTAGAATTTCTGAAATAACAACATAATGTGTTATCAAAACTAAATTTTTTTCACTCTTCCAATTTTTGATATAATCTTTTAAATCACTTATTTGCTTATCCTTATTGTTTTCAAATCTCGGGTCAAAAAAAGAGTTAAGAGCATCAAAAGCAACATATCTATTAAAAGCAAACATTGCAGTATCTTTACATCTACACCATTCACTAGATAAAACTTTATCCACTTGAATTTTATTTTTTAAAAAAAATTTACCTATCTCTTTGGACTGAATAATACCCTTGTTGCTCAAATTTCTTTGTGTAGAACAATCTTTTAATTTAAAATTTGTTGGATCACCGTTTCCAGGAGCATATGCGTGTCTAATAAAAATAAGCTTATTTCCACCTTTTAATAAATCAGCTACTTTTTCTTGAGAGTTAATAGGAGTTGAGAAAATTATAAAAACAAAAATTATAAAATTTCTTATCATTAGAGTTTATTTTCATCCCAGATTTTTTTATAATCTATAAATGGTGATAAACCATAGCTAGAATTTACGTTTGTTAGATGTAAAGAGAGGCTTTTTAACGGAGAGATACAAAATTCTTTTGTATAGATTTCATTTAGATGTTTTTCAAAAGGGTCATTTCTATCTAAACAGGTATTATAAAAATTATCCCAATACTTATCTATCAAAGATTTTGTAGTCATGAATGTACATAAAGTTTGATTGACTGTTCTCCAGTGTCTTTTGTTTCCAATTAGAATATTTGTTTTTTCATTATTCATATAAAGATATGGATAATCAGCAGGACACATAAAGATATCCTTGTTAACTTGAGAAGCTATTCTTTCATATGATGCAATCATTTCTTCCACCATAGGTTCAAAATGTAAGTAGTCATCTTCAACAAAGAACACCAAATCTTTCACATGTTTTTTTCCTAATTCAAATGATTGAAGTAAACTTGCTAGATTTGAAAAAGTTTGATCATTCTTTTGTTGTTTAATTGTATCTTTATATTTGTCATGGTTTAAAGAAGTAATACTTATATCTAAATCACTTCTATCTATAAGTTTCTTAAGTTTATCTAAATTTTCTTCTTTAGACTTATCATCGACAATTATGATCTTAAATTTAACGTTTGGATACTTATTTTTAGAAAAATTAACCGACTTTATTAAAGAGCTTAAAGCTCTTGATGAATACTCAACTTTTGGCTCTTCAAACAATCTCTTTTTATTTTGATCCCATATCTCAACATCAGTATTAGTTCTAAATATAATGAGCACAGAGTTAACTTTTTTAGTAATTTTTACCTCACCTAATGGTAAAACAATTGATTTTTCATTTATGATTGAAAGATCCTCATTTAATTCTTTTTGAAGAGTTGGTGAGCTAAAATTGTTTTGATCAATTATTTCATAACCCAGAATTTTTGAGACTTTAATAAATATTTTTTTTATGATGCTTTTTTTCATATAATTGTTTATAATTAATTTTTTACATTATTATGAATATTAAATCATCACAAACTCTAGTTTCTGAAGCTTTAAGTGAAGTGAAAACCATTACTGCGGATGAAGCATTAAAGCTATCTAATGAAGATAAATGTACTTTAATAGATATTAGAGAAAAAGGTGAATTAGATAAAACAGGCAGAATTGAAAACTCAAATCATATCCCTCGTGGTATGTTAGAATTTTGGTTAGATCCAGAGGGTCCTTATTTTAAAAGTGGTAAAATTGATATGAATAAAGAAATGGTTTTATTTTGTGCTGGTGGGTTAAGATCGGCGTTAGCTGCTAAATCTTTAAAAGAAATGGGCTTTGAAAAAATTTCACATATTGATGGTGGCTTTGCAGCAATAAGCCAAAGTGATTTTAAAATAGTTTAAACTATTTATTATATTCATCTAAAGCAAATTCTAATCTATCTTGTCCCCAAAATATCTTATTATTTACAACAAATGTAGGAGCTCCAAATATTTCTTTATTGTGAGCCTCTTTAGTAATGGATTTTAATTCATCCTTAATTTTAGGATTTTTAATACCTTCAAAGAAAATTTTTGAATCAATTTTACTTTTTTCCAGAAGAGTTACTAAAATTTCATCATTTGAAGTATCAAGATTATCTTTCCAGTAAGCATCGAACATTACATCTAAATATAATTCATCATTATTAATAAAAAGACAACCACGCATGATATTCAAAGAGTTAGTAGGAAATTTTGAATTCCAAACAAATTCAAACTTATTTTTTTTAGCAATTAAATCACAATCACTTATCATGTGTTTTAGTTTGGGTTTAATAAAAGCCGGTGCAGTTATTCCTTGTAAATTATGAAGTCCACCTAAAAGCACTGGCTTATAATTAAAGTTGATATTTTTCTTTTCTTTTATAACTTTTATCTTTTGGTGAGCTAAGTAAGAATATGGGCTAATAAAATCAAAATAAAAATCAATTGATTTAGTCATAAAGACTTATTCTTTTTGCATAAAACAATCTCATTATCCAATATAATACAATTCCAATTGGCCCAATCAAATATGTAGTTATAAGCGGTAATGACACAATGAGTTTGTTAATGTTAAACATTCTCGAGTCATTAACTATCCATCCACCACAAAATAAATTCATGGCTAAAAAGTGAGCCCAAAATAAAATTAAAAAGGATCTGTCCTCAAATAACTTGGATAACTCATTAAGCCCCAAGTAAAGTTTAAAATTTTGTATAAAATCGTACGAATCCATGTACGCAACATAGAGTAGGAAGAAATAGGTTAAGCTTAAAATAAGAATTGGAAAAATAGAAGTAGTAAAAACTCTACAAATTTGAGATTGAGGAAAAACTATTAATATTAACCAAAAGGGCATAACGCCCAAATTTAACCATAGGTAAATGGTTTCTAATGTGAAGAATGTATAAATTTGCTCGATCATTTGTTATTATATTATATTACAATTTATCATGATTCCTATGAGAAATAGAAAAAAAACATTAGAAGTTACCATGGAAGAAATGCGCAACTTTTCTTTTGCTTATATTGAAAAATATGCTCCATCAAAACAACAGCTAAGAACCTATTTATTAAAGAAGTATCTTAAAGCAAATGTGCCCAATGTTAAAAAACAAGATATCACTGACCTTATTGATATTGTATTACCGGATCTTGAAAAAAGTAAATTTATTAGTGATAAATTTTACTCTGAGAGTAAGTCACGAAATTTAATTCAAAAAGGAAGTTCTATAAATAAAATTAGATATTATCTTATGGGCAAAGGTATAGACGAAACTTATATTAAAGAATCAATTGAAAAGATTAAAGAAGACAACTCTGATCAAGATTTCTTTTCTGGGATTAAGATTTGTAAAAAAAAAAGAATAGGACCTGCAAGGGCAGAGGACAATAGACCTTTATTTTATAAAAAAGATATTTCACTTTTAGCTAGAAATGGTTTTGATTTTCAAACCTCAAAAAGAATAATGGATATTGATCAAGAAGAATATTTAAAGATCATTAAACTACTTTGATTTTTTTTTCTCTTTCTTAACTAAATGATTAACTATATTTTTTAGATAGTTTCTAACAAATACAAAAACCAACAAACCAAATATAGAAACTGAAACTATTATAATTAAAATTATTCTAAGTTGTTCATCCATTATAGAATATTTTTATTTTTTAAAATTAAACTTGGGTTTTTAAACTCAGGTTTGCCATATAAAATTTCATTACCATTAAAATCTGTTATTTTTCCACCAGCATGTTCTAATATTGCATGTCCAGCTGCTATATCCCATTCACATGCTCTTGGTTCTGCCACATACATATCAAATTCTCCAGCAGCAATAACACAAAATTTTAATGAGCTTTTCATTTTTTGATGAGATGTTATTTTGTATTTTTTATGTATTTCAAGAATTTCTGGTTTTAATTCATTTGAATAACTAACAGCAATTAGTTCATGAGAATTTTTTTTTTTGTTTATTAGTGATATTTCTTGATCATCAATAAGCTCGTAGCTATTAGACAAACCATAAGAATAAAAAATTCTTTCTTTAGCAGGTGCTGCAATAATTCCTATTGAAGGTTTTTTATCCAATATCAAGGCAGCATTTAATGTAAATTCATCTCTATTGTTTATATAATCTCTTGTTCCATCTATTGGATCAATTAGCCAAAAATTTTTTAAATTATTATCTAATTTATGACTGTCACTCTCCTCTGAAATTATTGGTATATTCGATGTTATTTCCTGGATTTTATTAGTTAAAATTTTATTAACTTCTATATCGCCATTACTTACTGGAGTGTTATCTGATTTAATTTCTTTTGTTAATCCAGCTTTTCTCAAATCTAAAGATACTCGACTTGCTTTGTTAAATGTATCTATTAGCGATAGAGTTATTTTTTTTCTTTCTTCTATATTCATTTATAAATTTTTTCTAATTTAATTATTTCTGCATTAATTACTTTTTTTCCAACATTTTCAAAATTAATTGTGACTTTACCATTTATAATTGATTGAACTTGGCCAATACCCCAATCTTTTCTGTCTGGATTAGCAACTTTGTCACCTGGTTCATAATCTAAAATCATTTGATTTACTTATACTTAATATACTAATAAATATCATTAAGTATGACAAAATTGAATTCAATTGGAATAGCAAAAAAACCAAAAGATACTTTAATTGTGGTTGCCATGTCGGGTGGAGTAGACTCTTCAACTGTTGCAGCTATGATGAAAAATGAAGGTTATAAGGTTATAGGTGTGACCTTAAAACTCTACAACGATAATAAAGAAACAGCCTCTTCAAAGCAATGTTGTGCAGGTCAAGATATTATGGATGCTAAAAGAGTAGCTGATAAATTGAAAATAGAACATAAAATTCTTTATTATCAAGATAAATTTAAAGAAGGTGTTATTGATAATTTTATTGATAGCTATTTAAATGGTGAAACACCTATTCCCTGTGTTCAGTGTAATAAAACTGTTAAGTTTACAGATTTATTTAAGGAAGCTAAAAAATTGAAAGCTGATGCTTTAGTTACAGGTCATTATGTTAAGAGTGTTACTGAAGAAAATAATACAGACATGTACAGAGGAGTTGATTTAAACAGAGATCAAAGTTATTTTTTATTCAACACAACAAAAGATCAATTAAATTTTTTAAGATTTCCATTAGGGAACCTTCTTAAAGACGAAACCAGAAATATTGCAAGAGAGCTTGACCTGAATGTTGCAGACAAACCGGACAGTCAAGACATTTGTTTTGTTCCTAATGGTGATTATGCATCAGTTATAGAAAAATTTAGACCAAACTCTTTTAGCAAAGGAAATATAAAAAGTATGGATGGTGAAGTGTTAGGTGTTCATGATGGAATTATCAATTATACTATTGGTCAAAGAAAGGGAATTGGAATTTCTGATAAAAACCCACTTTATGTAATAAAAATCATTGCAGACAAAAATGAAATTATTGTTGGGCCCAAAGAATACTTAGTAAAAACAAAAATAAATTTAAAAGATTTAAACATTATAACAGATGACCAAAATGATTTTACAAAAGAATTGTTTGTTAAAGTAAGATCTACTGGGAGGTTAATTAAAGCTAAAATTGATATTTCTAATGCTTTTGCAAAGGTTGATCTGTTAGAAGAAGAGCATGGAATAGCCCCTGGACAAGCATGTGTTTTTTATTCAAAAAATAATTTAGGATATAAAGTTTTAGGTGGCGGATGGATTACAAATTAAATTTTTTTTTTCCACATAAAAAAAGTTAATAAATAAAAAGTAATTACACCTAAAAAATAATCCCACTCTAATGCATGCTTTACAAATTTAAATGTATTACCAGGCCAAGAAATTATTGGAATAGCTATTACCGCAACAATTATTAAAAATGAAACTAGAATTAATTTAAATTTTAAAAATTTAGGATTAATAAATTTATTTAATTTATTCTTAAAGGAATACAGTGCAATAACAAGATATGATTGTGCCGTAACTTCAAAAATAATAAATACTAGCATGATTACTCTTCTAAATAATTTATATAAATCATTATCAAAATTTATTCCTAAAAATATAGAGTGAATGGTTAAAGCTATCGCTGAACCTACTCCAAAAAAAATTATTTTATTTAAATTTTTATAATTTTTATTACAATTAAGTATAATATCTTTATTAAAATACCAATATTTGATTAGTAAAAAAGACGTTAAAAACATAGCAGGTTTAAAAATCAACCAACTAGGATAAGGTCTTGCAGCTCTACTAATTGAAAGCCCTCCATCAAGGTATGGCCATAATGTATTATGAACTATGTGTTCCTGATTAGGGAATAGTCCATGAAACTGAGTGATCAATACTAAGCAAGAATTAATTGCTAGGAATGGAATAATGAATATCCAGATGCTAATGGATCTAACTTTTTGAATTTTTTCCACGAAGTGAACTATTTTTTCTTATTTTTTCTTTTAGCTCTTCTTTTTTTTGAGCCCTGTTTTCTTCTGCCTCGATGTTTTTTTGGGTAACCCATATTATCCTATTTTATAATTTTATTGACCTAATTCGAGGGATATAGCATTGTCCTATTAACTTATCAAATTTTTTATGAGCAAATCTTTCAAAACTTTCTTAAAACATACGGCTAAAGATTACCATAATCAGTCAGTTAACCCACCTGTAGTTAGAGCTTCAACTATTATTTTCAAATCTATGCAGGATATCAGGAAAACACAGAATAAAGCTAAAAAAAATCCAACAGGAGGACATTATGATTATGGAAGACAAGGGACATCTACCACTTACATCCTCTCACAAATATTAAAAAAAATAGAAGAATCTCATCATGTATTTTTAACACCAACAGGGTTTGGTGCTGTTTTTTTAGCAATTTTTAGTGTTACACGACCCGGTGACGAAATAGTTGTTGCTGATCCTGCATATAATCCAACAAGATTGTTAACTGAAGAGTTTTTAAAGGAATTTAATATCAAAACTACTTTTTATAATCCACATGATTTACAAACTTTAGAAAAAAATATTACAAAAAAAACTAAATTAATTTTTGTAGAAAATCCAGGAAGCAATTCTTTTGATTTTCAAGATTTAGGAAAAATTTTATCAATTGCTAAAAAAAATAAAATTTTAACAGCTATAGATAACACTTGGGGAACTCCATATTTTTTAAAACCAATTAAATTAGGTTTCGATATGTCAATAGTATCGGCTACAAAATATTATTCAGGACATTCAGATGTAATGGGTGGAAGCTTAGCTGTTAATAGGAAAGTATTTAACGCAGTAGAAAAAGCAAATAAAATTACTGGTTTAAGATTAGGACCAGATGATGCTTACTTGATTACGCGGGGTTTAAGAACTTTAGATGTTCGTTTGGATAAACATGAAAAAAGCTCAAAAGAGGTTGCTGATTTTTTATCTAAATACAAAAATATAAAACTTTTATACCCTCATAAAAAAGATTCTTTTAATTTTAGAATGTGGAAAAAGTATTATTCAGGAGCATCTGGTTTGATGGGATTAAAAATTAAATCAAAAAATAAAAATTCTGTAATTAAATTTGTTAATTCATTAAAATTATTTGGTTATGGCTATAGTTGGGGTGGATTTGAAAGTTTAGCTTTATATCAAGATAAACGTGAACAAGGAAATAGACAATTTTTAAAATTATCAAATGACGAACATTTAGTACGATTACATATAGGCTTAGAAGACCCCAAAGATTTAATTGATGATTTAAAAAAATCCCTTAAGTACATTAAATGAATTCAAAAAAATTCATTCAAAACAAAAAAGCATTAGTAACTTTAATTGCAGCTAGCCTAATTGTAATTATATCTCTCGGCATAAGGCAAACTTTTGGAATGTTTTATTTTGATTTTGAGTTAGATTTACAAATAACACTAAGACAATTTAGTTTTGCGATAGGTCTTCAGATGTTTTTGTGGGGTTTATTTGGCCCTTGGTTTGGAATTGTGACTGATAAATATGGTGGACATATTGCTGTATTTATTGGTTTTGTTTTTTATCTCATAGGTATTTTACTTTTATACTCTGGGTTTAATAAAGGCTTTTATTTCATTATGAATATGGGAATTTTAATTGGTATCGGTCTTGGAGCAACAGCTGTTAGTATTCCAGTCTCTGTTGTATCAAAGCATTTTCCCTCTTCTAATAGAACTTTAGCTACTGGTATAGTTACTGCAGCAGGATCATTTGGATATTTTGTTTCTCCATTGTTTACAAGAATGTCTTTAGTTGAATATGGATGGTCTGATACTTTATTATTTTTTTCTATTTTTTTAGTTATTGGTTTATTTTTAGCTTTTTTACTTACAACACCAAAAATTGATTCGGGTGGTATAGTAGACAACTCACAAACTGCTATGGAAGCATTAAAAGAAGCTTTTACAAACAAAAGCTACATTTATTTGACATTAGGTTTTTTTGTATGTGGTTGGCACATAACTTTAGTAGCAACTCATATACCAGCTTATTTAAATGACAAAGGTTTACCGGGGTGGTGTGCAGCTACTTTATTGTCAATGATTGGTTTATTTAATATTTTTGGAACACTTACATCAGGATATCTTTCAACCAAATTTTCAAAAAAAGTAATTCTTAGCTTTATTTATTTTGCTAGAGGAATAGTTATTACACTTTTTGTATTTTTACCACCAAGCCCAATTTTAGCAGTTTTATTTGGAGTAACATTTGGATTTTTATGGTTAGCCACAGTTCCTCCAACTGCAGGAATAGTTAGTTTTATATTTGGTACAAAATATATGGGTTTACTTTATGGAATAGTTTTTTTAAGCCATCAAGTAGGTTCATTTTTTGGTGCCTATCTTGGAGGAATATTTAAAGAAGTTTATGGATCTTATGACTATGCTTGGTACGTATCTATCGCATTATCAATTTTTGCTGGTTTGATACATTTACCAATAAAAGAGAAGCAAGTTAAACGATTGCAAACGGCTTAGAAAATTGACTAAAATAAATTACTTAAAAGACATAGCTAAATCAAATAAGCCTTTTATAATTTATAAATCAGACAAAGGATTTGATTTATATACAGATTTTTCAAAAAAAATTATCTTAACTAATAATAATATTAAAAATTTTATTAATAAAGCCACACAATTTAGATTTAAAAAAAAAGACACTGATATTTTTATAGGTTTTTTTGGTTATGAGATCTTAAATAGTTTAATAGGAGTTAAATTAAAAAAACAAAAAGGTCCAAAATTTCCAAAAGGGATATTTTATAAACCAGAAACAAAAGTAAAGCTTAAAAATAAATTAGATTATAAAAATTTAAAATTAATTAAGCCAAACAAGTCTTTTAAAATAAATATAAACAAAAAATCTTACAAGGTTATTTTTGATAAATTTAAAAAAAAAATTAGATTAGGTGAAACATATCAAATTAAAATCTGTACGAAATATAGTAATAAAACAAAAATTGATGCTTTAGACTTTTTTTGCAGACTTGTTAAAACAAACATGGCTCCTGAAGCTTTTATGATCAAAGATAAGAATTATTCAATAATAAGTTGTTCACCTGAAAATTTAATAAATAAAAAAAATAATTTTATAACCACAAAACCTATTGCTGGCACCTTAAAAAAAACATCAAAACTTAATAAGACTAAAGCATTAGCTTTTTTTAGGAAAAATTTAAAAGAAACCAAAGAGCATAATATGATCGTAGATATGGAAAGAAGCGATCTATCCAAAGTTTGTAAAGCTGGAACCGTGAAAATATTAAAAAAGAAAATTGTTGAAGAATATAAAGATCTTTATCATTATGTTAGTTTAATTGGTGGTAAAATTAAAAATAATATTTCTTCTTTGGATATTATAAAAGCAATGATGCCTGGTGGCTCTGTAATAGGTTGCCCTAAAATAAGCACTCTCAATTTGCTTAACAATCAAGAAAAAGAAACTAGAAACATTTATACAGGTAGTTTTGGATACATTAAATTTAATGGGGATATGAGATTTAATATAATTATTAGATCAATCTTAAATTATAATAATAGATCAGAAATATCAGTTGCATCAGGCGTGGTAATTGACAGTAATGCTCATCATGAATTTAATGAGAATTATATTAAAGCAAAAGCTTTAATGGACCTTTATAAATGATTTATATTATTGACCATCAAGACTCATTTACCCACAATGTAGTCCATCAATTTCAAAATTTTGATAATGTAGAGTGTGATAATTATAATGAGATTAAAGAAAATAAGCTAAATAAAGCTAGTGTAATCGTTTTGTCACCAGGTCCAGGTGCTCCAAAAAATTACCCAATCACCTCAGGTATTTATAAAAAGTTTAAGGGTAAAAAAAAAATTATTGGCATATGTTTGGGCTTTCAGCAGATTCTATACTGTGAGAAAGGTAAAATAATTAAACAAAAGAAAATTTACCATGGATATCAATCTCAAATAAAAGTTACTAGTAACAATTCTTTATTTAAAAAAAATCGTAGTTTTAATGTTGGAAGATATCATTCCTTAAGATTAAAAGAACCTTTTATCGCAAAGAATTTTGAAATTACAATGAGGTGTGCTATTTCAAATACAGTAATGGCAATAGAAAATAATAAAGAAAAAATATATGGCTTTCAATTTCACCCTGAATCTTTTTTAACTGAAAATGGTAACTTACTTATTAAAAAAATCTTATCA
>Ga0209425_10002422_pt1 | contig 20821 bp, 22 predicted proteins | sample COG_05_FD_184749 | JGI IMG/M metagenome (GOLD analysis project Ga0209425, IMG submission 184749) | Pelagic Microbial community sample from North Sea - COGITO 998_met_05 (SPAdes) (version 2) | ecosystem: Environmental > Aquatic > Marine > Neritic zone/Coastal water | place: Helgoland, sampling...
CGAAAACCGGAAAGGAATTAATATGTCAACAACAGAAGGAAAATATATCATACACGCAACAATACGTTGTGACGGCACAGTCGCCAGAAAAGACGTCGTGGGGGCCATATTTGGCCAAACCGAGGGTCTTCTTGGTGACCAGTTACAACTAAGAAAATTACAACGAACCGGCCGCATAGGGCATGTCGATGTTACGCTTAATCAGAATAAAGGAAAAGTACAAGGTGAAATATCACTATCGTCCTCAATTGATCAAGTCAGTACCGCAGTAATCGGTGCAGCACTAGAAACAATTGATCGAATAGGTCCTTGCAAAGCAGTCATCAAAGTCAAAGGGATTGAAAATATCCGTTCAGCTAAGAGAGACAATGTAATCGATAGGGCCAAAACTCTACTCTTGAACATGGTTAATTCAGGTCAAGATGATTCTAAGAATATACTAGATGAGGTAAGAGCAGTCTTAACTTTAGATACCGAGAAAGATATTTCAGGTATGACTGCTGGACCTAATGTTTCAGATAGCGACGCAATAATTATTGTGGAAGGTAGAAACGATGTTCGAAACTTATTGAAATTTGGAATTAAAAACGCTATAGCAACAATGGGTTCAGGAATACAAGAAGAGTTAGTAACTCTAGCAAAGTCAAAAACCACAGTAATAGCATTTGTAGATGGAGATCGTGGAGGACGACTTTTATTGATGGAACTTAGTGGTAAATTAGGAAAATCATTGACACATGTAGCTCTAGCTCCACAGAGTAGAGAAGTCGAACATCTTGAAGGAAAGGTAATTACAAAATGTTTGAGTCAAAAAGAACTTGCTAACAAAACGGTTTCTAAAATTCAAGCAGAATTAGCTAAAGAAGACGATGCAGCAGTTGGACGAGGAGATGAATCATTAGAGACTCCTGAAGAAGTTAAAGTGTGGGCTGGAATGTTAGAAGGTCTAAAACGCAACCAAGCAGTAATCGTTAATGCAGATGGTTCAGGGAGCGAACCAATCGGCGCTAGTTCTTTAGAGGCCAAATTAGCTGAATCAGAAGGTGCAATAGGATTAGTATTCTCTGGAAAAGTAACTGATAGAATTTTCACCCTAGCATCAGGTGCAGGAATTGAAAATGTTATGGGTACATCCGTTGGAACAGTAACTAGGAAATCAGGCGTACAAGCGTATTCATCGTCTAATCTTTGAAATAATTGTATAATATACATCACTTTCGGCGGGAAATTTTTCCGTAAGAAATAGCGGCGTTAGCCTTGTGAACAGTAGAAGCCATCAAAAGTCTCTCATTCCCGCTCCAGACGGATGGAACAGTCGACGCTAACAATTTTGGCGTTGTATGCGTTATTTGGTATCGCATTGGCAACTTTATGGTTAAGGCATCAATCAGTACTAAAACAAAGAGAACAAATGCAAATTCGTCTCGGAGATTTACAGGGGAATTTAGCAAGTACCTCTAATCGGTTAGATTTGCTTTCCCGAGGAGTCGACACCATACTTGGAGAAACTCCTGAGGTTCATGAATTACTTTCTGTACACAAATCATTAGAGTCCGCTGAATTGTTATTATTCGAACAAGATGTCACTATTAGTTCGAGTGAATCATGTGCTATAGCGACTCATGCTGCAAAATCTATTCTTTCAAATTATCAAAGTGATTCCGAAACAAAAGGTCGAGAAAATATCCTTCCTGGCATCATCCCTCTTGTTCTTCGATTAGATGCTATCCTTACAGAAGCAGAAATGAAATCTGAAGATTTAGAGCTAAACGGAGACGAGCAAAGATGCCTTGGAGAATTATTTCATGAGGCAGGTAAATCAGTTAGAGCAGCAGATTTCTATCGTAGAGCCCACACACTTTCACCAGAGGGATCTTCAGTACTATATTCACTAGCATCAATTCAGAGAGATGAAGGAGATTTTGATACTTTAGATCGAACTCTAGAGCGACTTTTAGCAATCGATCCGGACGATATAGAGGTATTGAAAGAACAAGTTATTTTATTGTCTGGGAGTGATGATGTAAGGTTTAATCGTAATACCAGGCGATTAGAAGCATTAGGTGTAGATTTTACAATATCTGAAAATCAAACGAATTTGAATAATATTGCTGGCCGCGCAAGTGATGTTCAAAGTGCAATTAATCCTCACTTGAAGGAGCCTTCTACGTCCGAGGGCTGGGTCGCTAAATCTGCAAAATTATTACTTTTGGGAGAAATAGTTGTCGCGCTCGAATCTGTAGAAAAGGCATTGTATTTAGATCCTGTAAACCCTGAAGCGTGGTTACTCAAAGCAAAACTGTTAGCTGCCGGAGATGACAGAACAAAAGAAGCTCTCCAATCTATTCGTCGGGCATCTGCTTTAGGAGAGTACACTGTATTATTAGAAAGTGAAATACTTGAAAATGATGGTAAACTAGATTCTGCTAGAGCAGTATTAGAAGAATGGTTGGAAACAAATCCATCTGATGCTGAAGCAAGGGGGCGATTAAGTTTAGTTCTATTTCGAGCAGGTGCTATTGATTGGGCTAGTCGTGTATTGCAAGAAGCACCTCCTGAGGCATGGGACAACGCCTCGTTACACGTCATGGAAGGAAGATTACATCTGTTAGCAGCCGACGAGCATAGGGATAGAACTGGTAACCACGATCATATTATCTTATTAGATGCAACTATTTCATTTGATTTAGCAATTGAGAAAGATAGAGAATCGGGTCTTGCTTGGTTAGGACGTTCTCGTGCTTTGAGATATCAAGGCTCTCCTAAAGAGGCAGAAATTGCTTTAGTAAGAGCTAGGAGACTTATTCCAAACCATCCTTCCATATCTTTAGAAGAGGCTCATTTATGTTTAGATACTGGAAAATTAGATCAAGCCAATGCTTTAGTTTCTGAAGCTTCAACTAATCTTCAAAATCATCCATCAATCCCTTTCATTCGAGGAATGATAGCCGCTAAACAAGGTAGATTCATTGAGTCACAAACATTTTTCTCAAAGGTACTAACGATACAAAAAAATCATATTCGTGCAAGATTGAATAGGTGTTCAGCAGCATTACTAGCAAATGATTTAGTCACTGCACTCGATGATGCTAATTATCTTGTTGAACATGCTCCTGAATTAAATCTAGCAAGGCAAAGACGTTCTGAAATACTCATGAATCTTGGCGATTGGGAGGCTGCAGAGATTGAACTTAGAACACTTCTTTCTCGTGAACCAGAACATACTATGGGATTAGTGCATCTAGGGACTTGTATGATTGCTATGAATAAAGCGGAGCAAGCAGAAAAACCATTAAATGATGCAATAAGATATGATCCAAATCATTCAGATGCTTGGTACCAAAGAGGATTATTATATCTTGACTTTGGCCGTGTAGATGAAGCAAAATCAGATTTTGAAGCCGCTGCTAAGTACGATTCAAAACATATAGATGCACGATTGAGAATCGCTGCTATCTTACATGAAGGAGAAGACCCTAATGCAGCAATTATCGCATGGCGCAAAGTCTTAGACATAGACCCTGAACATAAATTAGCAAGACGGAGATTACAGGAATCTTCCGAACGTCAAGAAATCCTCAAGGTGAGACGATATCCAAAGGATTGAACACTGTATTGTACCAGCAATCGATATGTCTGCCTCCAGTGGGATTGAGCCAAGCCAAAAAGCACCCTCATTTGAATTACCAAATGCTAACCAGAACTCAGGCCCAGAGAGTATCTCACTTTCCGGCGCAATGGGTAGTAATGGCATAATAATTGCATTTACTTGTAACCATTGTCCGTATGTTGTTGGCTCTGAATCAAGAATAGAAGATATGGCTATGAAAGCCAGGGAAAATAATATTGGTTTCGTAGGAATCAACTCTAATGACCCTATTAATTATGAATCAGATTCTTGGCCTAATATGGTTAAAAGAGCATCTAAGGGAATGTCATATGCATATTTACATGACGCAGATCAATCTATTGCTACAATTTATGGGGCCCAAAGGACTCCCGAATTTTATCTTATAAATTCTGCAGGAAATGTTGTCTATAGGGGCCGTCTTGATGATTCTCCAAGAGATCCATCTCATGCCACAACTTCTGAACTTTCAGATGCAATCGACTCTTTGGTAGCAGGAGAAAAAATTGCAGAAGCAAGAACAGAAAGTATTGGCTGTTCAGTAAAATGGAAAATTTAGGTGTAAAAATGACAATGGGGTTCCCCGCTAAAATTTTTGCAACCCTTCTGAAATTGTCTCCCTCATCATTTCAAAATAAGCTATGGAAATGGTGGTATCAAAAATTATCTAAATCTCATAATAAGAAAGATTTCAGATTTATGAATTATGGCTATATTGATTCTGATCCTCCTGATTTAGAACCTGATGATGAACCATATCGACTTTTTATTCAGCTGTATGAAATGAATATTAGATGTGCTCAATTAAACGATAAAGAAGTTCTTGAAGTCGGTTCTGGAAGAGGTGGAGGCGCTAGTTGGATAGCCAAATCATTGCATCCTTCTTCCTTAATCGGAGTTGATTTTTCTAGTGAAGCTGTTTCTCTTTGCCATAATTGGTATAATCATCAAAAAAATTTAAGATTCATAGAAGCAAATGCAGAAAACCTTCCATTTAAAAATTCAAGTTTTGATGTTGTTTATAATGTCGAATCTTCTCATTGTTATGGCAATATGTCTAAATTTGTAGAAGAAGTATTCCGGGTATTAAGAGAAGGAGGAAGCTTCTATTGGACTGATTTCCGTGATGATAAATCTATGCAATCTACTAATCAAATATTTTTAGACAGCGGATTTACTATAGTTTCAAAAAGAGACATAACCAATGAAGTACTTGATGCTCTGGACTCAATAAATGACTCCAAGAAAGAACGAATCGGAGAATTAGTCCCTAAATCTATTCGTCGTAGCTTCGAAACTTTTGCAGGCGTAGAAGGCACTCCTGTATACGACGCCTTCAAGAATCAAAAATTAAAATATTTTTGCTTTCAAATGACTAAATAGTTAGTATTGCTCTAATACTAACTCAGTTTGTGTCGAAGTAATTTCGCCGGGTGCAGCCAACCACATTCGATCAAGTAAATTTCTCAGAGAAACAGTGTCGTCTACATGGACAATTGCAACTAAATCCGCATCTCCACTTATCTCGTAAATACACTCAACACCAGACCAGCCTGAATATTCTCCAGCCAAACTTCCAATTTCAACGCCAGAACCTACTTTAAGCCGGATTAAAGCAGTTAATCCAATACCTGCTTCTCTAATCGTGTATCCTCTAATTACTCCATTGTCCTCCATTCTTTTCATTCTAGTTCTTACTGTTCTCTCTGTAACATTAACATTTTTCGCAATATCTACAAAAGGTGCTCTAGCCGAATCACGGAGATAAGCTAGGATTGCTCTGTCTAAGGAATCTACATCTACCATGTTTGCTCCGCAAAGTGTACCCTTTTTGATTCTTTTTGTCATTTTGACCCCCTTGCATCACCCGGTCTTTTCCGTTTTCAGGTAACTAATACTGAAATCTTTTCAACTATTAGATTAAGTTGCATTGAAATGGGTTGCCGATATTTCGATGAACATGTCGGGAGATGAGGCGATAGGTCATCTCCGTGTTCAAGAGTATCTTGATGATGTTTCAAACCTTAATTTATCATTATCTAAGTCACAGTGGCATAACGTCGATGTAGCTGCCCTTCTCGTGAATTGTAAGTTAATAGGTCATGATATCGATGAAGCCACGGGGGCATCATTATTATTCTTGGAAAAAAGTGTAATGATGTGCTGTCCTAACTCAGGTCGAATGCATCACTATCCAAAACATCTTTTGCATTGTTTTGTTGATGATAAAAGAAATATGCCAATGGATGCCGATGGAGTAATATTTAAGGCCGAATTATTTTCTATTTCTCCTTCTGAGGAGCAACTTTGTTGGGAAGAAATATGTAGATCAGAAATGGAAATTCCTCTAATCCAGAATAAAGTTTCACGCTGGTTAAGTTGGTTGAATACCTAGTCTCTCAATCCCAACATTCACAGCATTAGCAGCACTCGGTTAATCAATGAGCGGCATTATTACCGATCTCAAAGCACGAACAATAATTGATTCTAGAGGAAATCCAACCGTAGAGGTTGATTGTTATGTTGATGGTTTTTTGGCAGGGCGTGCTGCAGTTCCTTCTGGTGCAAGTACTGGAAGTCATGAGGCTGTTGAACTAAGAGATAACTTAGCCAATTGGTCTGGCAAAGGAGTCGAAACAGCAGTAAATAATGTAAATTCTAAGATCAAAGATCTATTAGTCGGATTAAATGTTTCAAATCAGAAAGAAATAGATGCTTCAATGTTAACTTTAGATGGTACGGGGAATAAAGCAAATTTAGGCGCTAATGCGATATTAGGGGTTTCCATGGCCGTAATCAGGGCCGCGGCATTAATTGCAAAAACTCCTCTTTGGAGATATGTCTCAGAAAATCAAGATCCTAGTTTACCAGTACCACTCATGAATATCCTAAACGGCGGGGCACATGCTGCCTCAAATGTAGATGTACAGGAATTTATGGTTGTACCACATGGATTTGATAATTTTTCTGATTCTCTTAGGGCTGGAACAGAAATATATCATGCATTAAAATCAGTATTGAAAGAAGAAGGATTACTTGGAGGTGTGGGGGATGAAGGAGGCTTTGCCCCAAACTTACCACGCAATGAGGAAGGTCTCAGATATCTTGTCGGCGCAATCAAAAAAGCGGGATATTCACCAGGAAGTCAGGTGTCTATAGCATTGGATGTCGCTGCACAAGAGTTTTTTGATGGAGAGAAATACCATATCGATAATAGAATTATTGACGGCAAGGAATTAGGAAATCTATATTCATCATGGATTGATAATTACCCAATTGTTTCATTAGAAGACCCTTTTGGAGAGGATGATTGGAGTTCTTGGATTGAATTTACTAAGAGGGAAGGTTCTAGAGTTCAAATCGTAGGTGATGATTTGTATGTTACAAATCCATCTAGGCTTCAACGTGGAATCGAAACTCTGGCATCTAACTCTATCTTAATTAAATTAAATCAAATAGGTACAGTTACTGAAACTCTCCAAGTAATTGAGATGGCTCGTAAGGCAGATTTTGGGATTATAATTTCACATAGATCTGGAGAAACTTCAGACGATATAATCGCCGATATTTCCGTAGGCACTAATTCGGGACAAATTAAGACAGGAGCGCCAGCCAGAAGTGATAGAACGGCAAAATATAATCAGTTACTGAGGATTAGTGAAACTTGCTCAAGATATAGTCAACTATTCTAGAGATGCTAATATCAAAGGCAAGACAATAGTTGCATCCGACTCAATAATAAATTTTGGAGTAGATATATCCAATTTCCCCCAACTAATCTTCTCATTTGGTGGAGCCCCTGAATAACCTCCATATGATGTACTAGATTCTGATATTTGAGCGAACCAAGACCATAAATCAACCTCTATCCCGACATCTTGCCTTAACATCGGAACAACACAAATCGCGAAATCTCCCGCGATACCTCCACCAATTTGCAATAGCCCCGTCGGCGAATCATCTTCACGGTACCAGTCGGCCAACGCTTGCATTGCATGCAAGCCACTTAGGACTATATCAGGAGAAGATATAGTGTAATCAATCACTTTAGCAGTTAGAATGTTGCCTAAAGTCGAATCTTCCCAACCAGGTGCAAATATTGGTAAATTTGCATCTGCTGCTGCTAAAAGCCAAGAATTATTTGGATCAGCATCATATTCTAGATTACCATGCAACAATAGATCATACAGATATTCATGTGGGAATCTTCTATCTCCAGCAGCATCAGCATCTTTCCAGAGTTTAACTAGTGATTTTTCTATTACTCTGATAGCTTCTTGCTCCGGAATTGCAATATCAGTTACACGATTAAAACCTTTTTTTTGTAACTCTTTATCTTGTTCTGCTGTCCAACTCCTCCAATCTTTTATTTTCTTATAAGACGATTGTGCAACTAGATTGAATAGATCTTCTTCAAGATTAGCGCCGGTGCAACATATAGCATGAATTTTTTGTGATCTTATCGCAGGAGCTAGTGATCGGCCAATTTCAGCAGTTGACATTGCACCTGCCAGGGTTATCATCATCCTCCCGTCGTTATGTAAGAAGCCTCGTAATGATTCACAGCATTCTGCAAGTACACCTGCATTGAAATGTTTGTAATGATGACCGATGAAATCCTTAATTTCCATATTAAAACCTCAATGTTTGAACCTTTTAATTTCATTTCTACTAACTTGCTGAATATTTTTCATCTCAGTACTAAGTTTATTCTGAATAATATCGATAATTAAATTAGAATCTCCGTCCCCACAAGTAAAAGCATCGATTGCTAACAATCCTTTTCCGTAATAACAATGAGCACTTACATGACTTTCGTCCAATAGAACTACTGCTGCAAATCCAGGAGGACTTTCCGTCCCATCAAATTCTTCAACATGTGCATGAACCTCTCTAACATTAGCACATTTAACTGCATATTGCATTAATTCCAACATCCAAAATCCTCCTTTATTTTCATTAAACTCACATCCAATGTAGTCTACACAAACCTGTTTTCCGTGTGATTTAATCATAGTTATTCTTCCTCCATATTCTGTACTTTTTTACCCAAACTTGCAGTAAACGCCGGACGCTTATTACAGTATGTGCAACTCTTCCCTTTTGAAATTAAGCCATAACCACAAGTAGTACAATAAAATTTAGCTATTCCAACCACCTCCTATAGAAGTCGCGGCCTTTTCCATGTGGATATTAAATTATTGTTATTATGCTAACCATTCCTTCAATCTTCTCAAACCTTCGATTATTACATCTTCATCGGCAGCATATGATATTCTGACAAAACCTTCGCCACCAGTAATTAGTGAGGCAGGGATTAATTGAACTCCCGCTTCCAATGCTCCATCTGCAAACTCAATATCTGTCATCCCAGTCCCGGTTACATCGACAAATGCATAGAATGAACCTTCTAGTTCACCAACCCTTAATCCTGGAATTTCAGACAAACCTTTTCTGAGAATTTCTCTTCTTTTCATATATTCTGTATTGAATCTTTCAACAACATCGTCACAAGAGAGGGCCTTTCTAGCTGCTTCCATCATAAAAGTTGGAACATGCGATGCAGAGTTAGCCTGAGATTTTATTGCAGCCTTCATTGCATTTTTGGGACCAGTAAGAAAACCTAGCCGCATACCTGTCATGGCCCATGATTTTGACCATCCATTGACAATCAAAGTTCTTTCCTGCCCCCCCGGGCATGTTGATGGAGATACATGAGGATAATTTGTCCAATTTAAGCGAGCATATATTTCATCAGAAACAATCCACAAATCATATTTTACTGCTATCTCTACAATCTCTACAATTTCTTCTGGAGTGAATACTGCTCCGGTCGGATTATTGGGCGAATTAATTAAAATCATTTTTGTTTTATCAGTAATTGATGCTTCAATAGCTTCCATATCAGGATGAAAATTATCTTTTCTTACTGGTACATGTATTGGAACGGCTCCAATTAATTCTAACATAGGTTCGTATGATGCCCATGATGGTGCGAGTAGAATAGCCTCATCGCCAGGCATAGTAGTAATCATGAATGAATATAGTAGGGCCTGCTTTGCCCCGGGGGTAATCACGACATCTTCTGCATTTGTTTCAATTTGGTGTTTCTCTAAGAGATAATCCGCTACTGCTTGGCATAAATCCATAGATCCAGCGCCTCTTGTATACTTTGTATTGCCTTCATCCAGTCCCTTTATCGCAGAATCTATAATCTCTCTTGGAGTATCAAAACCAGGTTCTCCAACTGTCCAACGAATTACTTCAGGGCCAGGTGGTTGTAAGTAAGGCGCGAAGCCAACACCTAGGCCATCATAGCGAGACGAAACATCGGGCACGAGCCTAGGGTGTGCATTCGGACCATCAAGATATGCTTCCAGAAACTGATTATAATTGGTAGTCCTATACGAAGAATCTTCAAACATAAGGTCTGTCACGGAAAGACAAGCATGGGTGGCAGAGTAGCTATGCAGCGGACTGCAAATCCGCGGACCTGGGTGCAAATCCCGGCCTGTGCTCCAAATAATTTATTTCAGTGGAACCTTTATTCTATTTTCCATTCCATATCATAATGAGGTCCAATATTTTCTATTTCAAAAATATCTGATACTATCTCAAAACCACATCTAGCATACATCGGAACTGCACGGATTCTAGCATTACACCAAATACCTGTCATTTCCTGTTTTGCCTTTTCTTGGAGTGTTTTAACAATATCAGAACCTATACCTAGATTCCTATATTCAGCTGCAACTGCCATTCCTCGTATTCTATACTTACAACCATCTCTAGAGTCTTCTTGTAATGTCGCGCACCCTACCATTTGCTCGCCAACATAGGCACAGAGAAACTTTGTTCGAATATCATTATCGACATCAGGATAATGTTCGCTTCCTCTTGGCATACCAACTCTAAGAACTTGAAATCTTAGTTCAAGATGGGCATCATCTACTGAATTAGACCATACTAATAGATGCGTCATATAGTTGCGTAGGCGGCATAACTCAAGAAACCATCTTTCTGCGGCGCTTTGAAATCTAACTTGTGTTTGGTGAGGTCGTGAGTGACGGGCAGAAGCCAGATTGGCGTGTTTATTTCTTAGTTGGATTGATATTAATAATAGACACTATTTTCTTTAAGATTTCTTTTTCAGGACCTTGGGATTCTTCTTCATTTACACTTGGAGTAATAGGCTTAATCGGACTAACAATGCTTTATGTTTCATGGTATCGATTTACTTTCAAAAGACAGGGGTTAGTACCTTGGCTCGATCTTTGGAAGGATCCAAAAATTTCTGCTCAAAAAGAATTATTTATTTCTTTTCTTTTTTTAATTCTAGCATTTATTATTGGAAAAGAGGGATTCTTCTTCCCCGAACCCACGGCGTTAATTTTTTCTTTAGTTGGTTTATTGATGCTGATTCAGTCAGTATATGTTTTACTCAGTGTAAGCATTCTATCAGATAACTGAATCATCTCTTTCCCGGTTTCCAAAATTGTACTGGTAACGGTTCTTTCCCTTGCATTGCTCGATAAGCCAAATGGTCGGCTCTTTCATTCCATCGATGCCCTCTATGAGCCTTAACATGTTCATTGGTTAGATTACGAATAGAGGAAACCTCATTCCATAACTTCTGAACATATAGTGCTAATTCTTTATTCGCCTTTGCCTTCCAAGTACTTGAACCAATATTTAGGGCATATTGCGAATCTCCTCTAATTACAACATCTGTATCGCCCGCTTCTACTATTAACCACTTTAATGCATGTGCAAGAGCACATAATTCAGCAGTATTGTTTGAACCAACCTCTGCTCCGATAAACTCTTTAGATTTATTTTCTGTAATGACTTTACCACTTTTTTCGATAGTAATTTCGCCCTGCCCTTTGCCTAATCCAGTATCTCCAATTACAACACAAAATCCCCAACCTGCAGATGTTTCCGAGGTTACATTTTTGTTTTCTTCGCAAGATCCATCTACATAAATAGAAATCTTACTGGGTGATGGCATTACTCATTCCTCGACTAAGGAGCGGTATGCTGCTGCATCGAGTAAAGCATCTAATTCTCCCTTATCGCCCACTGTCATTTTGCAAATCCACCCCTCTCCATAAGGGTCTGTATTTATTGTTTCAGGAGCGTCTTCTAAGTCTTCATTTACTTCAGTAACTTCTCCCGAAATAGGAGCATATATTTCACTAACAGACTTCACTGACTCAACACTCGCAAAAGATTCCATTGAACTTACAGTAACTCCTACTTCAGGCAATTCTACCCAGACTACATCTGTTAATGCATTCTGTGCATAATCTGTAATTCCTACTGTAATTTCATTTCCTTCTAGCCGAATCCACTCATGTTCTTTAGTGTAAATCAGTCCCTCGGGTACTTCGCTCATGGTTATCTCCAAGGTCTACGACGATAATCAGAGAGTCAAGTTTTCGCTCGGCTCTTCTTCTTCATCTAGATTTTTTTCTAAATGTTTTTTCTCCATTTTCGACCAACCTGAACCCATACTATCGCCACTAGCTTCTTCCTGCTCTTTTCTCAATCGAATTCTCATATCATCTTCATTTTCCCGACTAATCCACTTATCTAAAAATGCATTTTCATGCTCTTTTTCTTTAGAATAATGCATAATAATCAATAAAAAAGCACCAATAAAAGTAATAAATGGAAATATTAAAACATAATTATTCTGTTCAATACAAATATTTTTATCACAATCTAAAACCTTAATCAAGCCTTCAGAAATTGCCAAAGCAGTCATTAGAGTAAAGGATGCAGTTACTCCAATCAAAACTCTTTGAATTCGATTTGCAGGCGAATCCACAAGTAATCACCGTTCGCAAGAATATATTATCTGAATCATTAAAGATACTCACTCCAATAATTTATGAATTTTATATGGCAATAAAGCGCGATTAACCGGTGTTACTTCCAGAACTCTGCCATCGTCTCTTCTACGAATATCTTGTAATAGTGGGTGACGACTTTTCTTGTGTAAGGTCATCAGAGTCGGTTTATCATATTCTAATGCTGCACGAACTGCAGCTACGAAGGCTTCACTTTCAACAGAAAACTTTCCAACTTCGTCAATAACTAGAACTTCACATTCATCTAATGCTTCAAGTATTGCTGGAACAGCAACTCTATCTAGTTCAGTGGGATCAATTCCATATCCTAGAATTCTATTTCTAGAATCAATATTCCTATGTGCAATGATTCCTTTTTCGCCGGTCCTAACATTGACACAAGCGTATCCTACACGTTCACCATCTTCTACGATCGCTTCCGTTTGTACACCTCCAATAATATCTTTATACGTTTTTCTAGAATTATTTTTCCTCTCTTCTTGCACCATTTGTATTACTTTTTGTAAAACCGCTGACTTCCCTGAACGTGGAAGTCCAGTAATGCCTATTTTTGGATATATTCCCATAATACTACCTTCATTTGTTTGCATCCGAGCGCAAGACGCTTTTAGCGAGGACAAGCGTGTGTATTAATGGGTTTGGGCAATCTTAGTCAAAAAAGTCGAAGTAAGGAAAATAATTACCGGAATCCGAAAACCTTCTTTCCGGAATATGTTATTGAACAGTCATTGAACGTATTTTGTTCGGTTTAGGGAATGGTAGATTTTCTATTTCATAATTATTGACGTTATTATTAGCCGCCCAAGCTCGCGACCAAAGGTCTAGAGTTTCAGAATTAAGATGTACAGCCAACCAATTTAATCCATTATCTACTGAACCATGTTCTTCCGATATTCGTTCTAGGACTTCTGCAGGTAATTCTAAGAAATTAACAGAATTACCTAATACACAGTCTGAAGGAACGACTGCCCATCTTAATCTTCTTTCTAATTGTGCGTTAACTATTGCCTGACAGGCAAGTCTTGGTTGTCCTTTGGGTCTAATAGAACCGACCCATTTAGCTTGTGTTCTTTGTACAGCGTCATCCTTGATTCCACTCACATATGCTGGATGTACTATGCTGATATCTTCCCCCTTTGTTGAAAAGTGTGTCCCTCTAATGAAAGCAGTTCCTCTTGATCCGGACTTCCAATCTATGATATCTTCAGACCAATTAGTTTGATCTATTTCTCCAACTCTAACTCTAATTGGCTTACCCGTAGGGTTTAACCAATTATTTTCTTCTGACAATCTTGGCTGTTCTGCTAATTCAGTAATTGCCCGAACTACTCTTCGCCTATCGTAAGTATCACGAGGCATACGAGGAACAGACCAATTACCATCAGTCCAACTATTCCATGAATCACGCATCATATCAAAAGTAGGTACATTGTTAGCCAAACCATTTTGTGGAGTAATTTCATTAGTTTGCAAAGGCCCCAAACTAATCATTTTCTGTGTTTCGCCGCCTTTAGTAATTCCAATAACTAGAACTCCTTGTGAGACACCAGGGAAGATCCTTTGATTTTCAGGGAAAGACCAAGAAGACGACCATCGATTACTCTCGACCATTAATTTTCTAAGAGGAATACTACTCTTTTCGCGCAGTAATGAGTCAGGTACAATCATTCTCACACGTCCGTCTTTCCGAACTAACTGAATACCTCTCTCTAAGAATAATCGATATAGGTTAACATTCCCTCTAAGTGTGGAGAATCTTCTGGATCCATCTTTGTTTGTAGTATTTCTCAATTGCCTAGATAGTTCTTTTCTCAAACCACTACCGTCAGGATGTCCTCTGAATCTATCTTTAATTCTTAACCAAGGAGGTCTACAAACAAGTAGTCCAGGTTTTTCATCCCATGGCCATTCTCCTCTTAGTGCGTCGCCACATTGTATAGATTTTAGTAAGATTTTCTCTGCATCTTTTCTTCCAATTTTACCTTCATCTCCTTTGCCATCTAAATCTACTAAGTCGCAACGAGACAATGCAATTAGGATTCTTCTCCGAGCGCATTTAATCGCAATTTCAGAATTATCTAACATTTGAAATCCATTTAGTAAAACAAGAGTGTCTTTCTTTCGTTCTTCAGCACTAAACTTTTCACTTCTTTCAGCATGAATTCTAATTAATCTCGCGGCAAAGACTCCTGCTCCAACAGAAGGGTCAGCAAAAGGAATTGAAATTCCTGTACGAGTTTGCAAGTCATCAGAATCATTTTCAGAATTATCATCTTTATCTTCTGTAACATCTTGATTAAATTTTTGTGCATAGGCCCTAAATCCAGGCGGTAAAGCAGATAGTGACAGCATTGCTGGAGGCTCCTTAGAAACCTCTTCACGCGTATTCTTCAATTCATCTGAAAGAATAGCTTCTGCGAATTTTGCGGGTGTAGCATATGCGCCTCTTGGCGATCGACCATCACTTTCTGCTTCATTGCGCGCGAGAAGGTGATCCAAGACCGCGCCAGGGTCTGAAAGTAGCCCAGCAGGTAATGTTGGCCAGTGATTTGGTAAAGTTGCGGCAATTGGTATTCCATGACGAGTCGCTTCTTCCCATGAATTTAGCCAGTTTTCAAGCTGTTCTACCCTATCTGAACACTCTCTGTCAAGTCTAGCGTACCAACCGGATGCGTCACTAACCATAGAAATACATGGGGGGCGACAAGGGTCTCCTCTATGAATGACTCGGCTAAAATCAGTTCTCTTTCCCCACGGTTTTATATGTCTAAAGAAAAGTAATCTTGCTCCAACTCAATAATCATCTCTCTTTGCAATAACCAAGTGATAGCCTCATCTACTTCTTCTTCGCGTATTCCAATTTCAGTTAATTGTTGTAACAACGCGTTAAAATGAATTGAAATTAATCCCTTTGATCCTAATGACTCTAAGACATGCATTATGTGCTCAGCAACTATTGCTAGAAGCGGATCATCTCCAACTTCTAAATTAGTATAGTCAACCGCTGGAAATTCTTCAGAACTTTGTTCATTATCCGTAATATTTTTTGTAGCCCTATCTTCAGGTTCATAAACATCAAATAGATTTTTTTGATGAGGGTCGGTCCAAACAACTCCTTCAGCAATTTCCCTTTGTCTCTTGAGACGTTTTGCTAATGTTTCTAATCGGTGAAGACGTTGTTCTAATCGTAATCTCTCTCTTCCTAGTTGACCTTCAACCAGTTGAAGTTCTTCATTTGCTCTTTCATCTAACCAGATTGAAATATCCCATGAGGGATCAAGTCTTAGCATAGTTTCCCAAAGTCTCGCCAACGACTCAGGAAGAGTCCTGACATCTATGCGCGGAGTGCGTTCTCCGTCATCGGATGCACGGTCCATGGTAACTTGGTTTATGGTGAACCTCTATGAAGTATCGTGTTCAAAATTGTCAATAGTCCAATAGTTGGATTGATGAAGTAAAAGCATTTGCCAAGGCCCATGGCTGAGTACCGAGTGACTGTACTTCCGGGTGACGGAACGGGTAAGGAAGTGGTAGCAGAGGCTATGAGGGTATTATCGGTATTTGAAGAAAACACCCCAATTTCCTTTGAAATCACAGAAATACCTTGTGGTGGACAGTATTATCTTGAGACAGGAAAGGAATGGCCCGAGGGATCTTTTGAACATTGTAGGGATAACTCTGATGCGATTCTTCTTGGTGCAATTGGCTGGCCGGGTGCTCGTCTGCCAAATGGTGATTTAGCTGGAGGGCAAGTAATCCTTGGGCTTCGTTCAGGTTTGAATTTATATGCCAATGTCAGGCCAGTAAAATTATTCCAAGGAGTCAAGCACAAAGTCCATGGTATTCACAAAGATATTTGGGACCCTAATTTAGTAGATATGGTAATGATTCGAGAAAATACAGAAGGATTGTATCATGCACTACTAAGGAGAATGTCGCAAAAAGCAATTGGAGAAAAAGACGAACCCATGGTTATCGAGAAATTTCCTGGTTTAGATGGAGAAGTTGCTTGGGACCCAAGACCAATCTCCAGAAAAGGGAGCGAACGAGTAATCAAGTTTGCTTTTGATTTAGCAGAGCATCGTCAGAAGAAACTAGGTAAGCCACAAAAAGTTACTTGTGTCGACAAATCTAACGTCACTCGTGGATGTCAGTTATTCCGTGAAGTATTCCATGAGATAGCTGAGAAAAAATATCCAGATATTGAAATTAACGAAGCATATATTGATGCATTCACAATGTGGTTAATACGTGATCCCGAAACTCTCGATGTTGTAGTTTTGCCAAATATGTTTGGAGATATTGCAACCGACCTAGCATCAGTCCTTCAAGGAGGAATGGGTATGGCAGGTAGCGCAAATCTAGGTCCTAAACATATGTTATTCGAACCAGTTCATGGGTCTTCACCAAAACATGCAGGTAAAAATACAGTTAATCCTATGGCCACACTTTCTTCATTACAAATGATGTTTGAAGCTCTTGGATTCCGCAAGAAGGATTCTGATTTAGATAAATGTGCAGATATTTTAATGCAGGCAATGGAAGAACATTTTGCCGAAGGCGGATGTGTGACATACGATCTTGGTGGAGATGCATCTACTAGTGATGTAGGAATTGCAATTGCAGAGCGCTGTGAAAAACTATTGAAAGAACATTTCTAATGTTTAACCTGTTGAATTCTCTGCAATAATTTTCAAAGCATCATTCAAAATAACTTGATTGTTCCATTCAGCAGACTTTTCTTCTTTATTGATTACATATTCAAGTAATAATTCTGCGGCTCGTGAAATTTCATCGACTATTGTAATAGTTGCCATTTTAGCAGTTCTTGATAATGGATTCAAATCAACAACCAATACTTGTTTTCCTAGGTTTACAAGAGCCTCACATCTATCTCCATCTTCAAGAGGCACTAGAATCACATCTGCCTTCTCTATTCCTTGCGATGAGCAAATAGATCTTGGCCCCTCAAGTCCTTGAATACGGCCATCACCTTCTTTTCCGAGAATTTTAACTGATTGTACAGCATTATTCCAATCTCCAATCCAATTATCGGGATTTTTTTCTTGCGATACTATCTCCTTTTGTTTTTCTAGAAAAGAGTTTAGCTTAGACATTCTTTCTTCAGTTCTGTAGTAAATATTTACTTCTATTGGACAATTTAGTACCGCCGCCACACGAATAAGTGACTTTCCTGCTAGCACTACTGTATTTCCATTCACTGATATTACCGGATTATCTGATTCAATCAATCTTGAAGCAGATTCTTTAATTGCTAATCGAGCTGAGTTACTTGTTTTTTCGCCAAGAAGATAATCAAAGGCTTCACCTCTTCCATGAGCAATCATTGCTGAATCTGCCAGTAATCCATTTTTCGTAGCATCTACAATCTTTTGTCTTGAAAGTAAAGATTTTTTTCTAGGATGACTCTCAGGAACTTCGACCATTATTCACCATCTCCTTCAATAATTAGAGATAAATCGAGTGGTGTGACTCCTCTATTTACGGCTGAGGTTGAAATCAAATCCACACCACTTGAAGCCCATTTAGGTATAGAATTAATAGTAACGCCCCCCGATCCTTCTAAAATACATGATTTTCTTAAATTTAGCACTTCTAATTCTCTAACAACATCAGTTATCTGCGAAATTTCCATATTATCTAATAATAAAACAACTGGATAACTTCTTTGTGTTTTCTTTTGAAGTTCAACCCATGCTTTAGCAGCAGTAATTGCTTGATCTAAATTCTGAATTTCTATTACTATAAATTCTGAATTTTCTTGTAGATTAATGTCTAAGATAATACGTTTGAGAGTGTCAGTTTCCTTCTCAGATTGTTCTTTCGCTGATGCCAAATCATTCTCTTTTATCATCAATGCATCTTTTCTATCTAATCTATGAGTCAAGCCTCCTCCAATATTTACTGCCCATTTATCTAGTAGCCCCCAATCTGTTTTTCTAGTGCAGGCTATTCCAATATTTTCAGAAATAGTAACCCACTTGGAGGTTGAAGTAGAAATACCTGAAAGTTTTCCAAGAATATTTAATAAAATCCGCTCAATCTTTAGAATTTTAGAAGAACTACCATTTAATCTTAGAACGGTGTCACCTAATTTTACAGAATCTCCTTCTGCAACACTCCATTGTATAGCGCAATCACTTGCATATCTTTGAATTAACCTTTCAATTACTAGATGACCGCAAATAATCCCATCCATTTTAGCAATAACTTTGGCATTGACTAGTCGAGATATTTTTTCGCTTCCTCCTCTATCGTCAGCCATCATTGTTTCAATCCAACGATCTATTGAATTCAGGAAAAATGTTGTTGGAATACCCTGTTCTACCAACAATCCCGACCTATCATGGGGTAGTGACTTCACAGTATCCCGTCCCTAACATCTCACTTCAACCGTCCGAAACGTCAATTGACCCAACACCTGTCGAAAATTGATGCGCGTAGTGGTGGTAGGCGGTGGAATATCTGGCCTTAGTGCTTCAATCCAGCTAGCAGCCGATGGAGTGGAAGTCATTCTTGTTGAGGCCAAAGAAACATTAGGGGGTAGAGTAAGGTTACGTGAAACTGGAGATTGGGTCATTGATCCCGGACTCCATCTGTTAAGGAGTAAAGGCCCTCTTAATCAATTATTAAGAAAATTAAGGGCACCAAGAGTATTGGGTGAAAAATTTCGTAAAAATGATTTTTTTTCAATATCTTCACCTTTATCCGATGGGTTATCTAAATTGGATCAAATGCATCTAAATTCAGCTTCGGAGACTCCTGGTGAATTCATTATCCCCAAAGGCGGATGGTCTAGCATCATTGGTCGATTAATTGTCGCTATTAATCAATTGAATGTCGAGATTTATGCTAGTAGTAAAGTAGAATCAATAAACTTACAAAATAAAATAATCAAATCTGTGACTGTTAATGGTCAAAAGATAAATTGCGATAAATTAATTTTAGCAATTCCTCCATTAGAAGCCTCTTATCTATTAAAAAAAGCGAATATGAAAACATTTGAACTAGATTCTTGTCATCAAGAATCATGCGCGGCACTTGATGTGGCTATAGAAGCAAAAGTGATGAGTCCCTATTCAGGCTTATTTGATTTAAATTCGGGGATAATTGCTATCGATATGGCGCAAAAAGACAGAATTCCTTCTGGTCGCAAACCAACTGAATGTTCTATTATACATGCAGTGAATTTACGAGGAGATGGCGATGATGCACTTGAAGAAATCAAATTATTTCTTGACTCAAGATGCTCGGGTTGGAGGAAATATTCTGCAAAAAGACGGTCTTCTCCATCAATTATGATTCATCCATGTTCTTCTGATGAGAGAGTAGATGCATCGATTTATTATGATTCAGGAATCATTTTAGCCGGCCCACATGTTGTTTCCGACTATACCTTAAGTGATGCAGCAGTATTTACTGGAAGAAATGTTTCCAAATTACTCAATATTCTTTGAGTGCATTCAAAGTGGACTCAATAGCTCCTAAACAAGCCAATAAATCGTCAACAGTCGAACGTACATTTCTTAATGAATCTCCGACTACGAAAATTTTTAGTTCCCATAATCCATTATTTTCTGTAATTTCTGCACTGAAGGTATCTGGATCATCTGCAGAAATACCTGCCAGTAATGCTTCCGCACGACTCTGAGAACCTGCCCAAACCAAAGTTGTCGATACAGTGCTCATAGACATCGGAGCACCCTAATGCATATCTTTCCTCTTGTGTACCGGTTTACGTGAGCAGCGATCCTGTACCCGACGTTCCTTTGCTAGCCGGAATGGGTGGAGTCAATAATTCCCAATCTCAAAGTGCTCATTTTGGCCGTAAAGCAATAATACTCTCAAGAGATAAAAATACAGATGAATTAATTTCATTAGCTCAAACTATGGGTATAGAAATAGTCGATGTAGTAATACAAAAGGGTAAAGCAAATTCAAAAACTTACCTTGGTACTGGTAAATTACAAGAAATCTCCGAAGAACTTCGAATGGCAGGAAAGGGTCATTCATGGCATAAGGTCGATTTACTCTTGATTCATAGTAATCTAAAATCTAGTCAATTAGTTAATATTAATGATTTGACCTCAATTGAAAGTTGGGATCGTGTACGTTTATTACTTGAGTTATTTACTATTCATGCCTCTTCTGTTGAAGCTAAAATTCAGGTACGTATTGCTAGATTGTTAGCCGATAGGTCTGTACTCAGAGAATTAATTAATCGCGAACATACTGGTGAACGTTTAGGATTTGGAGCCGGTGGTCAGACAGGTTGGAGTAATGTAATGACTGCGGT
>Ga0209425_10002423_pt1 | contig 20818 bp, 22 predicted proteins | sample COG_05_FD_184749 | JGI IMG/M metagenome (GOLD analysis project Ga0209425, IMG submission 184749) | Pelagic Microbial community sample from North Sea - COGITO 998_met_05 (SPAdes) (version 2) | ecosystem: Environmental > Aquatic > Marine > Neritic zone/Coastal water | place: Helgoland, sampling...
CCAACCCATGTTGTGTTGACCATAAATTGATAAAAAAATTTTTTTCTGTATTTTATCATTAAACCAATTTGAAAAGAAAACTGAGTAACAGTCTTTACATCTTTTTTTTTCTAATTTTTTTTTTAATGAATTAAAGGATATTTTTAAGTCAGAGATAATCTCTTGAATATAAAAATTATTTGTTAAATTCTTATTACTAATTATTTTGAGTTTTTTACTACCACAAAAGGGACATCTTTTAATTTTACTAAACATTAGAAAAATAAACTAAGCATTTAATCTAATTTTGTCAAACTAAGATGAAAAATTTAACCCTTCAAAATTTACTTTGACTAAAATAATTTTAAAATTATAACAATTGATCTAATAAATTAATATTTTGTTTTTATGAAAATTTTATGGATTATAGATAATAAATTTCGAGAATTATATGGACTACATGACTTAAAGAGAAACCTTTTAAAATATAATATTAAACTTTTTTTATTTGACATACCCATTTGGAAATCAGCTATAGATTTTATAAACCCCAATATTGTTGTTGTTCCCAATTTATATTACAATTCATGTGAGCCAATAGTAAAACATGCATACAAAAAAAATATAGATGTTTTTATGCATTCATCTGAAGGAATGTTTTATACAGATAAAATTCAAAAAACTAAATACCCCGACAATATAATGAAAAAGATTAAAAAAGTTTTAGTATGGGGAAAATTAGATGCAAAATATTTAATTAAAAAAGGTCATAAAAAAAAGATAATTGAAAGTGGCTGTATAAAATTTGACAAGAAAAATTATTTAAAAACTAAAAAAATTAAAAAAAAAATTAAAGTTATAGGTATTCCTACACATATGAGATTGATTACTGGTTCCGGTATCTCAAGGTTTAATATTCCCTATTATATTCGAAAACATGTTATGCAAAAAGCATTTGATAGACTTGCTTACTTAAAATTAGAATATGAATATATTGAATTAGTATCTAAGCTTATTAATAAATTAGAAAATAATTATAAAATTATATTTAAAGTGAGCCCATTTGAAGATCCTAAGATTTATAAAAAAACATTTCCCAATCAAGAAATACACGAGGGGCATGATGTAAGAGACTTTTTGAAAAATGTCGATGTAGTTTTAAACGTTTATAGTTCAATTTCTGTTGATACATTAAAATTTAATGTTCCTGTAATTAATCTAAGTAAATTAATAAAATGGGATGAGTATATATTAAAAAATAAGGAACTTGGACCTAGCCCAAGTTCATATCTAAGTGCAGTAAAATTAGGAATTAAAGCTAAAAATTATAATGATTTATATTATTTACTAAAAAAAAATAAATCTTACTTATTAAATATTTGTAAAAAAAAAAATTTTTTCAAGCTAGCTAATGATTTAGCAAAAACATCAAATAACTTAGAAATATTAACCAATCTATTTGTAAATTATAAAAAAAATGTTGAATATAAACCTTACAATTATTTAATGTTTGTTAAGTATTTTTTAGTTGAAATTAAATTATTATTTGTTGGAAGACCAAGGCCTGCTAATTTCAAAAGATGGAGATTTAGCGATCAAAAATTACTTTATAATTTTAGAATATTTAAATAAATCTACTTAAAAAAAATAGTTAATCATAAAGGAAATTAAATTTTTCATAGAATTCGCTATAATTGTATTTTTTCAAAATTTTTCCATTTTCTATAACAATAATTTCGTCACACAATTTTAATGGTTTGATTTTATGAGATATTATAAAAAAATTTTTATTTTTCTCTTTTTTTAATAAATTCAACTTTTCTAAAACATGGTTTTCACTCTCAGGGTCTAAAGAGTTTGTAAACTCATCTAGTATTAATATCTGAGGATCATTATATAAAAGTCTTGCTAAGATTACTCTTTGAATTTGTCCACCAGAGAGCAAGGCTCCTCCTTCGCCTACATTAGTATTAACACCCAATTCAAGTTCATTTATAAATTCAGACAAAGCAGAATAATATATTGCATCTTTAAGTCTTTTCTCATCAACTTTATCTTCATCATTTAAAAATACAATATTTTTTAAAATTGTATCATCCAATAAAAAATTATCCTGTGGTACAAGCCCAATTTTTTTGTGCCAACTATCTATATTTTTAAAAATGTCTACTCCATCCGCTGTTATCTGACCTTTGGAAGGACTCAAAAGTCCCGATATAATATTTATTAAAGTTGTTTTTCCTGATCCAGACTTTCCAACAAATCCGATAGCTTTACCTTTTTCAATTGATAAATTAAGATTGTGAAAAATTTTTTTATCACCATTTAAGTACTGAAATGTGATGTTTTCAATATTAAGATTTTTTTCAAATTTTATTTTTATTGTTTTATCAAAAATTTTTTTTTCTAAATTTTGGAATTTTTCAAATTTTTGCAATTCAGAATTTAGATGTAAAACCGAAGGAAATGAGCTTCTAAGACTAGATAAAACTAGTCCAAATTTTGCAAATATAGGCAACATCCTTATAAAAGAAATTATATATAGCGATAAAATAGGTAAAATATTTTCTACTTCTGTATTTGATAAAAAAATAATTAATGTAAAAACAATTACTACAAAAATAAATTCAAAAGCAGAAGCGGGTATTGCTCCAATAAAATTTATTTTTCTCCTTGAATTTTCAAAAATATCAACTTTGCTGGTAAATTTTTGTAAAACTTTATCTTCTTTTTTAGAAATTTTTATATCTTTAAGTGAATTTAAACTTTGTAAAATCCATTTTATTAGTAAATTTTTCGCATGTAAACGTTCTTCCCCAATTTTTTTAAGTTTTTTGTGAAACAAAAAAAAATACAAAGTTAGAATAGAAAGCAAAAACATAACTGTTATCAAAGTTGTAGTGAAGTCCACAATTAATAGTAAAATAAAAATTAATAAAAAAAGGAATAAGTCTTTAAATGATTTTAGAATTTGAAAAAAGTTAGTAACGTAACTAGATGTTTCATCATCTGTGTTTCTCAAAACTTGTGATGAACTATAAGAATTAATAAGTTCGAAAGGTGCATTTAAATAATAACTAAAAAATTTTTTTTTCAATTCAGATCTAAATTTTACAGATAGAGTTTCTTGGTAATAAATTAAGCCTAAAATATATAAATTTTTTACTAAAAAGAGAAATGCAATAAAAATTGCCATGTATAACAATAAATCTTTTTTATCTATATTAATTAGCAGATCACTCATTGGACCTAAGTACTTTGGCAATAAAGGATTGTCACTTATTACAAGATCAATAGCTAGCGGTATTAAAGCTATGCCAAATGTCTCAAAAAATATTAAGATTATATTCAGAATTATAAAATAAATTACATCTTTCTTGTTATCTTTGCTTAATAAATTAATAAATTTTTCCATATAAGAGTTAGTAAAATATAAAATCTTTATTATGTTCTTTTTTTGTTATTTTATTTTATCTACAGTAATTTTCTCAACTAACCTAATATACTCCTTATTAATTGTTGGAAAACTTTAGTTTTTTTCTTTGAGCTAATTCACTATCTAAAATTTCTTTTTTTTTATATTTTAAACTTTGAATTAATAATTCAAGATCTCTTTTAATTCTTCTGGCTCCATCTGGTTCTAAAGATGCGGCATGATCTGTTCCTTTTAATGTTCTGTCTAAAGTAAAATGTCTTTCAACCCATTTAACTCCTAAAGTACCTGCAGCTATATCTGCTGATATACCTTGATGATGACCTGAAAATCCTATTGCATGAATTTTTTTACTGTATTTCTTTTTTAATCTTAAAATTTCTAATAAACAAATATCTTCTTGTTTGACTGGATAATCAGAAGTACATGCGTATAAAATTAATTTTTTATTTTTTTTGTATTTTTTAGATAATTCAAAAATTTTTTTTTCTTCTTTTTTAGTAGTCATGCCTAAAGATACATGGCAATATCCATTAAATTTTTGAAATAGTGTTTTAAGTAAAGCCTCATTATTATTGCATGCAGATGGTATTTTTATATGTTTAACTTTTAATTTAATTAATTGTTTAAGAGATGTGATATCCCATGCTGAACACATATACTCAATTTTTTTTTTCTTACAGTATGATTGTATATTTTTATGTTGTTGAATACTAAACTCTAATTTTTCTCTGTGAAGGCCGTATGTTCTGCCAAAAGAATTGGCTGGAACTGGATGGGGCATATCATATTTTTCTTTACCTAATAATTCTCTATTGTTTCTTTTTTGAAATTTTACATATTTAACATCACAAAAATTTACAAGTTTATCAATCATCTTCAATGCAAGTCTCATATTGCCCTGATGATTGCAACCAACTTCAGCTACAAAGTTAATTGAATTTTTAGTTTTTTTCATTTTATACGTCATTTTTAATTATACTTAACACTCTCAAGCTAACTATCAATTATAATTAAGAAAGTAAATCTAAATGAGCTATTTACTAAAAACTTTATAAAGATTACTTGTGTTTATTATTTTATTCATTTTAGTGAATTTTATAAATATTTTTTTTATCTTCTTGATATCTTTTTTTTTATCTATGCTAAAATTTTTATTAAGAAAATTTTTATTAAAATTACTTTTTAAATTATAAATTTTATATTTCTTTTTCTTGTAAAAATAATCAAAAATATGTTCTTTCTCATCTTTTGATAATACACTTTGTTTTGTTTTTCTAAAAATATTAGCTCTTGCTACTTCACAAGTTAAACCTTTTGGATAAGTTCTAGGATAAGCATTAGTGACAATATCGACTTCTTTTTGAAACATTAATTTTATCATTTTTTTCATTAATGAAACATCAAAAAAAGGTCTATCCGCACATATTCTTACAAAATAATTTAAATTATATTTTTTTATACACTGTTTTGTTCTCAAAAATACGTTGTTATGATTTCCTAAAAAAAATTTAATATTATTAGTTTTACAAAAATTTACGATCTTTTTGTCGATTTTATTTTTTGAAGTTGCAATAATAATTTTTGAATGCAGTTGTTCTTTTTTTAGATTATTTAAGATAATTTCAAAAACATTATTATTATTATAAATTTTTTCTAAAACTTTTCCTGGATATCTTTTTGAGGACATTCTTGCGAAAATTATCAATCCTATTTTTTTTGAATTTATTTCATTATTAATATTTTTCATTTTTAAATATTAAAGATATTTCTTTTCAAAATAGCTGTGCCAATTTTTCTTAAAAAAAACATTTTTATCATCTAGAAAAAAATCGTAAGATGGTTTGCCAAATCTAAGCTCATGGAATTTTAAACCCCAACTTTTAAGTTGTGCATGTGTTGTCTTATATCCTTGGGCTTTAGCTTTTTTAACATTATCTTTATTTCTGCCCATATATCTTGATGTAAAAATTATAATTTTATTTTTAAGGTAAAGTTTATTGATCATCTTAATGCTTTGCTTGATAGGGACAGATGAAGAATATTTATTTTTTAACGTCTTGCAAATTACACCATCAATATCGAAGCAAAATATTTTTTTTTTCATTATTTATTTATGTAAAATATATTAGCTCATAGTCTCTATAATAATGACTATTATTAAAAATCCATCTCCATTCTTTATCAGAAAAAAAACTTTCACAAGTTAAAGCCCAACATTGTAAATTATAAAGTTCCTTCTCATTTCTATAACTTTCGGTTGATATGTAAGAATTTTTAGATATTGAAACAACATTTTTCAAAAATTTAAAAACATCTTTTAATTCAAAATTATGAATTAAATTTATGGAAATAACTAAATCAAATTTTTTATTAAAATTAAATTTATTTCTTGCATCAAATACTTTAAGATTTTTTTTAATTATTTTTGGTGATTTATTTATTGCATAATTTGAAATATCAACACCATATATATTTTTAGACTTTAAAGCTAGCGACAGTTCTTTAACAAGATATCCTTTGCCACAACCAATATCTAAAACTTTTGATTTATTAGTTAATTTATATTTTTTGATTATTTTTTTTGCTACAGATTTCCATCTTCCATCATCATTATATCCACCGTATCCAAATTTTCTATTTCCATCCCAATAATGAAATCCATATTTTTTAGAAATTTTCATAACATGTGGCTTTGTAGAAATCATTCTTGCATCATAATTTCTTTTTGTATTTTTGTGATTTTTTGTAATCAATTTAACTAAATTTGGACTCATAGTTAAAATTTAATAATATTTTTGTCTGTTTTAAGGCTTATAAAAGTTGGACTTTTACTTTTGTAACACATTTTAACAAATTTTGATGTTTGTTCACTGTTTTTAGGAAAATATGACTTAATACCTTTAAATAAACTCATAGTTTTTTTTGCATTTAACTCAGCATGTGTTGGTCCTAAATTGGGATAATCAGCAAAACCAACTAATTTTACATTGGCTTTTTGTTGATCAATATCTAGTTTAATTTGTTCAAACGGACGTTCAATTAAAAAGGGTGTAATTGTATATACCCAAGGTTTAAGGCCCTCAAGAGCCATTCCAGAAGCAACACCTATAATACTTTGTTCACATATTCCTAAATTAAAAAATCTTTTAGGATGGTTTTTTCTAAAATCATCGAAAATTCCATAACCTATATCTCCTACCAGCAACACTATTTTTTTATCTCTATTAGCAAGCTCGTTTATAAGTTTTCCAAATTTTCTTCTCATTAAATTTTAATTCCCAATCTTTTTTTTGCTAAAATTAATTCTTTTCCATTTAATTGACGAGCATGCCAAATAGGATCATTTTCAAATTCTTTTATTCCCTTGCCTTTTATTGAGTTGAGAATAATTGCATGTGGTTTTTTATTTTTTTTTAATTTAGAAAAACCTTTATAAAGAGATTCAAATGAATGAGCATTCTTAATATCAATAACATTTAAGTTAAAAGATTTTAATTTTAATTTAAGATTATCTAGAGGTAAACCCTCGTTTAATGTCGTTAGTGCTTGAATTTTATTATAGTCAATCAAAATAACCAAATTATCTAATTTTTGTTTAGCAGCAATTAAAAATGACTCCCAAGTTGTGCCTTCCTGACATTCTCCATCACTAATCATTACAAATATATTCCCTTTTTTATTTTGAATTTTACGAGAAAATGCCATTCCTGTTGCGATAGGCAAGCCATGTCCTAAACTTCCAGTTGTACAATAAATTCCATTTTTGCTGTCTAATTCTAGGTGTGTTGTAAGTTTTGTTTTGTACCCTTTTTTTCTAAGCGTTAAAACTAACGGAAATGAAGCGTGAGATTTACTTAAAATAAATCTATCCTCTCTTCTCAATATCAAATTGTATAAAAAAGTAATCGTCTCAATAATGGAAAAACTTCCTCCCAAATGTGCCTCACCTTTTTTAATAAATGCTAACAAAGTTTCAATTCTTAAATCGAATGCACTTTTTTTAAGACTTTCAATATTTTTTTTTTTCAAAATTTTACCTTATAAATTTGATTTATAATTAATTTTACCTATCTTTTTATCTACTAGAGAGGATAATATTGAAATTTGGCAAATCTCTATCAAATTATATGCTTTAGAATCTATCCATAAATTAAATTTACAATGTTTAGATAAAGAATTATTCTTTTTAAACCCACAAATTGACACTGTCTGAATTTTTTTTTTTTTACAATATTTTGCAGCATTAATTAAATTTCTAGACTCACCACTTGCACTAAGAAGTATGACTAAGTCATTTCTGTCACCATAATATTCTATTGTTTTTGTTATCCAATTATCAAAACCATAGTCATTTGAAAAACATGTGATTAAATTTGGATCATTAAACACTTGCACTTTAATCTTTCCATTTTTTGTCATGTCTGTTGCAAAATGTGCAGAATTAGAAATATTTGCTCCATTTCCAAAAATTAAAATTTTTCCTTTTTTGGATTTTTTTAATATTAAATTATAAACACTGGAGATATCTTTTGTGTCAATTTTTCCAAGAAGGTTATTTAAGATATTAAAATATTTTTTGAAAAAAATTTCTGTCATTTAAGATTAATTTTTTTCATCATTTTAACATTAAAATAATTATCATTTTTTAATGAATCAACAAATTCATTTCGCTTAAACGCCTCTTTAATACCAATAATTGCATCTTCTATACTATATTTGTTAGCAAATCCTAGCTCATTTTTGATTTTTTGAGAACTTATGTGATAAGATCTATTATCATTAGTTTCAGTTTGAATAATTTCAACTTTTTGTTCTATGTTTTTTTTCACTAAATTTGCTAATTCTATAACTGGTTGGTTTTCATAACCCACATTATAAATTTTGGTATTAACTTTCTTTTCCTCTTGACCTAGAACATTGAGATACGCATCGACCATATCATTAATATGTATATTGGGCCTTAATTGTTTTCCTCCAAAAACAGTTATTTGACCAGTATTGATTCCTAAATTGGTCAAAATATTAACAACTAAATCAAACCTTTGTCTTTTTGAAAAACCACATACAGTTGCTGGTCTAATAATTGTTGTAATAAAATCTTTTGAACTATATTTTATACAAATTTCTTCGCACAAGGCTTTAAACTTTGAATAATCTGTAATAGGTTCAAGCAAAACATCTTCTGTAACATTCATATCTTCTTTAATTCCATACACACTTGATGATGAGGCATATATAAATCGAGATACTCCAGAGTCTTTAGAAATTTTAATTAATGGTTCAAAAGCATCCAAATTGATTGACTTTCCTAGTAGTGGGTTTAATTCAAAACTTGGATCATTTGATATACATGCCAAATGAATTACCGCGTAGTGTCCTGGCAAATTATCTGAAAGTAACTTTTGGTTTCTAATGTCACCTTTTATTAAATTTACTTTAGACTTATCTTTAAATACATTGTCTCCATATAAACATAGATCTAAAACTGTAACTTCATAATTTTTTTCTATAAGTTTATCTACAAGTGAACAACCTACGTAGCCTGCACCCCCAGTTATAAAAATTTTTTTTTTCATAAATTTTATCTTAAATTTTTAAACCAATTTTTTGTTGCCTTTTTAATTTTTGAAGCATTCCATAGGGGAGCTGATCTCCAATAATCTATATCTTTAACTAATAGATTTACACCATCCTCAAATGAAATTTTAGGATTCCAATTTAACTGCTGTTTAATCTTTGATATATCCGCTCTTAAAAAATCAGGCTCTCCTGGTCTTTTAGGTATATGAATTTTTTTTCCTTTCAATAACTTTGTTAAGTATAAGACACTTTGGGGCTTTCCTGTTCCAACATTATAGATTTCATTTTTTTTGTTTGAAAACGCTGATTTTTCAAATACTTTTGCGATATCGCTAACGTAAATAAAATCTCTGGTTTGTTTTCCATTTCCAACTACTGTAAAAGGTTTTTTTGATAATTTTTGTTTTAAAAACACACCCATTACAGCACCGTAAGCTCCTGTAGTTCTTGATCTAGTTCCAAATACATTAAATAAACGAAGTGATATAAAATTTAATTTATAAATTTTCGACCAATGAATAATTGCTTGTTCAGCTATGTTTTTTGAAAAAGAATAAGGATATAAAGTAGATATTCTAAAGTTTTCATTTATTGGTTTTTTTGGAGTTTTACCATAACATGAAGAAGAGGCTGCATAAATTATTTTTTTTATTTTATGTTTTCGCGCACTTTCAAGAACATTTATTGTGCCCATGAAATTTGTTTGTATATATTCTTTTGGATTTATAATTGAGGGAACAATATCAGCTATGGCTGCTAAGTGAAAAACATAGTGAGCATTTCTAAAATATTTATCTATTGATTTATGATTACATATATCTGCTTTTATAAGGCTAAATTTTTTGTCTTTTAAAATATTTTTTAGATTTTTTTTTGATCCATCTAATAAATGATCAATTACTATAACTTTAGAAATTTTATTATTCTTAATCAATAATTCCGATAAATGACTTCCAATAAAACCTGCTCCACCTGTAATTATTACCTTCATAAAAATAATTTATAATTTAACGAAAACATTTTCTAAATTAATATTTCTATATTGCAATAAGAATATTAACTAGATATATTTTTAATTATTCTATGAATAAAAAAAATTTCTATATATTTCCAAGATTGTACAATTATGGTGGAATAATGAACACTTTAATTAAAGCTTTACCTTTGGCAAGTTATTATAAATTGAATCCAAAAATAATGCATATACCTTTAAATATCAAACATCGTGGTAAAATTTTTGAAAGAAATATGCAAAACATTTTTTCTTATAAAAAACTTATTTACAAAGGTAAAATAAATGAATTCTCAGGACTAGATATATTAACCAGAAAAATTAATTTTTTTATCAAAACTATGTGTAAAAGATTTTTTTTTTTAGGTTTAGTTCTTAAAACTACATTCTTAATTTTTAATATTTTTCCAAACAAATCAAAAAAAAAATATCAAAAATATATCAATTCACAAAACTTTTATTCTGGTGATATTGATCAAAAAAATTTTGAATACTTGCAAAAATTTGAAATTGAAATATCTCAGGAAAAACTTCAAGAAATTTATATAAATAGAGATAGCTTTGATATTCTCAATGAAGAATCTGAAATTGAATATTTTAAAAAACTTAAATACCCAAGTTTACATAATAAATCTGTTTGTTTTCACATAAGAGAAGAACAATATAATAAAGTCAACCCAATCTTTAAAAAAAATAATTCTGTAGTTTTTTACCAAAAAAATGATTTTAAAGAAGCTCTAGAAGAAATTATAAAAGAAAATTACAAAATATATGATCTAGGTAAACTTGATGAAGAATTAAAGTTAGATGAAAAATTTTATATAGATTTAAAAAAAGGTCATTTTAATCAAGAGGAGTACAAATATTTAATTTCAAAAAAATCAGAGTTTTTTATATCAACTGGTGGTGGAATAGCAGAATTTCCAAGGTTATTTAAAAAACCTATTTTAAAGATAGATCACGAGTACGATATTTTTAATAATTTTTCTTTCTCCACATTGCAGGATAACATAATCTTTTGTAATATTTTTGATAAAGAATTAAAAAGATTTATTTCAATTAAAGAACAATTCAATAATTTAGGCAAAATGTTTCCTAATTTTAAACATCTTAATTATGATAGATTTCAACTAGTTAAAAATAGCAAGGAAGAGATTAGAAATTTGATTTCAAATAGGTTATTTGATGAAAAAAAATTATATATTTATAGAGAAGAACAAAAAGAAATTTTTGATATAAAAAATTTTTTTTTCAAAAGAAATTTTTTAGAATTTGAGCATAAGTTAAATCAATTTAACCCAAAAAATCCATACATAAATAGAGATTTTTACATGAAAACAAAAGATTACTCTGACTATTTAGAGGAAAAAACAATTTATTTTAATAAATAAAAAATTATTTTATTAAGCTTTCAAAAGATCTTTTAACTTCTTCAATTTTTATATAATTTGAATGTCCTAATATTCTGGTTTTTATTGCTCCAGCTATAGAACAAAAAAAACCAATCAATATATTATTTCTCGTATTACTTATAAGCATAGAACAATAACTATAAACTGCATCACCTGCTCCTATTGTATCAATTATATTAGAACCCAAGGCTGGAAAAAATGTATATTTCTTTTCACCAGACAACTTTAAAGCTAATCCATTAACACCCAAGGTAATCATAATATTTTTGAAGTTTTGAAGTTTTTTGTCATATATAATTTTATCTAAAGATTTATATCTAGCTGAAAGCCCTAATCTTATCTCTGGTTCATCTAAGGCTAACAAATCAGCTTTTTTAAATTTTGTAAATAAATTAAAACCCCTATTTCCTGAGTTTGTCTGAATATTTATACAAAGAAATTTAGATTTTTTTTGAAGAATCTCTGCTACTTCGTCATTTATAAGACCATGTCCAAAATCACAAACAATAACCTTATCAAATTTTTTAAGATTTGATTTCAAATAATTCAATAATTTAAAATTAGTATACTCTTTATTATTAAAATCATAAAATTCAAAAAATTTTCTATTATTATTTATATCTATGTATCTATTTTTTTTGATTTCTTTAAATTGATCTTCATAGATTAAGTTAATATTTGCTTTGTTTGAATATTTTTTTTTTATTTTATCTGCAAATTTTTTACTTTTATAAAAAGATAAAAAAGTAATATCATTATGTAATTCAGATATATTATTTATAATGGGTATTGAACCTCCATAAAATTCTACTTTCTTGATATAATTTACTGACAAAATATTCTCTTTGGAGGGCGTTCCTAAAGGAGTTGAATAAAGATAATTATCTAAGATAATTTCGCCAATTACTAAAACTTTTTGTTTTTTTATTTTTTTATTACAAGCTTCAAATTCTTTTATTATTTTACTTTTATTAAAAAACGACAATTTATTTTGTTTCAAAAACTTTGGAATTACATTAAATTCGTTAAAATTATCATTTATAATTTTTGTTGAAGACATCAAAATACCAGATGTAAATATTATTTTACCACCATTCATTTTAACTGCTTTTTTTTCTGCTTCAAGATTGCCAGCTTTATCATTTTTTTTATCTAAATAATCAGGACCTTTAACATAAAAATTTGGTTTTAAAGAGTTGATGATTTCAATTGAACTTTTATTTTTGCTTAATACAACCTTGTCTATAATATCTAATTCTGATAAAAATTTTATACGATCTAATGATTTAAAGTACGGTCTGTTAAACCCTTTTTTTACATACTTATCGTCTGTTACACTAGCAACAAGTATGTTACCAAATTTTTTTGCCTCTTTAAAATACTCCAAATGGCCTTTATGTACGATATCGAAAACTCCATGAACTAAAACTATATCTTTTTTATTTTTTTTTCTTATAGTTTTAAGATCTTTTAAATTAACAATTTTTTTATTGCTCATTTATTTTTTATAATATTTTTATGATTGCTGGATGATTATCTTTTGCAAAAGCAATAAACTTGTATTCATTATCATTGAAGACCTCTTTTAAAGCCTTATATTCTCCAGCTTCCCATCCTGCATAATTATATATTTCATCAAATAATATAATGGACCCTTTAATTAAAAATGGTTTTATTTTTTCTAATACATACTTTGATGAAGGGTAAGTATCTAAATCCATATGAACAAAATTAATTTTTGGTTTTTTTTCATTTAGAAATTTTTCTAGAGTATCTTGAACCCAGCCGACAACAGGTATTACATTTTTATTTAATCTTGGGATTTTACCACCAAGATCAAAATGTCCCTTTTGAACATCATAACCTTGCCAGTCTTCTCTTAATCCTTCGAATGCGTCAAAACCATAAATTGTTGGAACATATTTTGAGAAAAAATTTATACTACCCCCTGAAAAAACACCAAATTCTAAATAAGATACATCTTTATTTTTTTTAGCATTTTCAAGAGCCTCTTTAATGGCATATTTTCTAATATTCTCGAACATAATAAAAACTGCTTCAGGAAAATATTTTTTAAATTCTTCATAACTTCGTTTCATTGACTCTTCTCTATAATTTTCCCAAGAAGTATTTACATATTTCTTCTCTGGTCTTTTGTGAACATACAAATGTTGGTGCAAGACCATATTAATTTTTCTTAAAAAAATTAATATGGGCATAAAATATTTTCTTTTAAAAATTTTAATCATAAAGATGTTTATTATTTAGTTATATTTAGTTATATTTAGTTATAAATATTGAATAGATATATCCTAAATCGTTAATTATAAAGCTTAATTTAATATTTATTTATCTACAAATCTATGAATTGCTTTAGAAACCTCGTCTGAACCATAATTATTATAATGACCATAAAATCCAAATGGAAAAAGATCTTGAGGATTTTTTTCTTTATCAAAGATTTCAATATTTAAATCTAAATAATTAATACTTAATTTTTTTAAGATATTAATTATATGTTTATAATCTTTATTAAAATACTTACCATCTTTAAAGTAGTTATAAGTGGGTAAATAGACAACGTTCAATTCAATATTTCTGTCTAAACTAATTTTTTTAATATTGTTCATTATATCAAAGAAATCCTTATATCTTTCAAATTCATATTTTGTTTGAATTTTTAAAGATGGGTTTTTTTTAGACAAAAAAGAATGAAAATATGACCTTAAATAATTTAATCTTAAGAATCTTTTAAATTCTTTTTTTTTCATTAATTGCTCCTCAGATTCAAATATATGTTTAAACGTTTCATCAACACTATTTTGATTTAATTTAAGATTTTGATAAGAATTGTTTTCTAATAGATATCTGTATAATTTTTTATTACTTATTTCTTTTTGCAAATCAATAATGTCATTATCGCATATAAACCATATTAGTCCTTTAGTATTTTCAGGTAAGTATTCCAAGATAATTGCATATTCTTGTAGTGATCCAGCTCCACCTTGACCTAAATTAATGATATTTCCACCAAACAATTTTGTTAATTTATAATGGATGGTATTTTTTTCATCTTGGCAGTAACCTTCAATAAAAGAGTCTCCTATTAGAGCATAATTAAATTGTTTTGCATCCCAGATATCATCTAAATTGTTAAAACCATAACGATCAGTTTTAATATGTTTGTAATATCCAAATTCATTACACAAAATAACCTCTGAATTGGAGTAACCTGATAAAGGAAAAATTTCTAAATCATTATGTTTAAGTAAGTTAACAGTATTAATATCAATTTTTATATTTTGATTATTTTTTTTTTGATTTAAATAATAACTATATTTGGTACGAGTATCATAATTTTTTCCAGACATATTTTTAAACATTTCTGATTTTTTTTTTATATTTAGATCGTCTAAACGATTAATACTTAAGTATGTTACATAAAATTCAAATAAATATATAGAAAACACTAAACTTGATAAAATAATTAAAAACATTTTTGTTATTTTATCGTTTAAAAAAAATAGAATGAAACCAAATAATATAAAAATTAAAGAAGCTATAACATACAACAAGTAAAATTCACGTCTATTTCCTTCATAAGTAATTTCAGATTGAAATAAACTGTAGAACAAAATTAATAATGATAAAATTATGATAATTGAAATAAAAAATTTTTTAAACATTTGAAAGTTTGTTTTTATAAATAAATAAATTGCTATCTTTAAACATACAAGATAACTATCACAATTTAAAGATACAATTATTAGTTATGAAATATTTAAAAGAAGACGTAAAAGCTAAAACAAAAAGCTTTTTTTTAAATGGGAATAGAGATTTTTTTTCAGAAAAATATATTGATTTTATAAAAAATTTTTACTTAAAATTTAAAAAAGATGTGAGAATATGTCTTCATAAAAATAATAAATCAAAACATCATGACATGATAATTTTGCAGCAAAAGAAAAATTTTTATAAGCCTCATAAACATAGGATAAAAGGAGAGACTTACCACATTATTTTAGGTTCTATGATTTGTGTTATTTTTAATAACAATGGACAAATTCAAAAGGCCTATATTATAAAAAAAAATAATATTTTTAGAACTCCCGTTAACAAATATCATACTATGATGCCCTTAAGTAAATACGTGATTTTTCATGAAAGTAGAACAGGGCCTTTTTTAAAAAACGACAGCACATTTCCAAAATGGAGCAAAAAGTTTGAGAATAAGAAAGAAATCGATATTTTAAAAAAAAGATCATTAAAAGTTGCTAAACTTAATTAAATCAACTAAGAAAGTTTAAAATGAAAAAAGTTCTAGTTATTGGTGGTGGTCCTGCTGGATGCGCAATTGCTCACCAAATTTCGATGTTGCAAGACTACGAAGTATTGATAGTTGAAAAATCAAACGTATTAGGTGGTGGATGTAAAACTCTAACTATGGGTGGACATCCATATACCTTTGGTCCAAGACATTTTATTACAGATAAAAAATACCTTTTTGATTTTTTAAATAAATTTGTTCCGATGAGAAGCTGTGCTGAACATGAATTTAAGGCCTATATTGAACAGGATAATGAATTTTATAATTTTCCAATTCATGAAGATGATATTAAAAGAATGCCTGACATTGATAAAATTAATGAAGAAAGAAAAAAAGCTCCAGGAGCTAGTGGAGCCAAGAATTTAGGTGATTATTGGCTAAATTCTGTTGGGGATATTCTCTATGAAAAATTTATTAATCATTACAATAAAAAAATGTGGATGGTCGACTCTGTTAATGAAATAGATACATTTAATTGGTCCCCAAAAGGGCCTTCTATCGCAAGTGGGAAAAATAAAGTATTTAGTGATAAGATTTCTGCTTATCCAATTAAACTTAATGGTTATGATGATTATTTTCCAATCGCAACTAAAAATGCAAAAGTTTTGTTAAATACTGAAATTCAAGAGTACGATATAGAAAAAAAAACAGTAAAATTAAATGACGAAAAAATCAGCTTTGACATAATTGTAAATACCTTACCACCAGATATTATTTTTAATTTTAAACTTGGTAAACTTCCTTTTATAGGTAGAGATTTTTATCCCTTTATACTTCCAATTGAACATGCTTTTCCAAAAGATGTTTATTTTCTCTACTACCCTGGAAAAGGAAAAGTTACAAGATGTGTGGAATATAAGAAGTTAACAAGATTTAAAGCAAAAAACACTTTAATAGGATTAGAGGTTCCATCTTTAAGTAACAGACTATATCCCCTTCCAATTAAAAGATATCAAAAGTTAGCTGATGATTATTTTAATTTGATGCCTGAGGGTGTTTATTCTGCGGGAAGAGCAGGCGTTTATAGATATGGAATAGATTTCGATAGATGTATTGATCATGGAATGATTATCGCAAATAATTTAAAAAATGGTGGTGGTGGTAAAGGAAGTGTTTTGAATATAGATCCAACAGGAGAACAACAAAGAGTTGCCAAATAGAAGCTATATTGTCCTTGGGGCATCCAGTAAAATAGGAAGTATTTTTCACTCCAGATTTATAAAAAGAATTAAATTTGCATCAAAAAATAGAAGCAAATCAAAAAAATTTAAAAAATTTAATATAAATACTAATAATATTAATAATTTAATTTTAAGTCACAAGCCAACACATTTGGTTATTTTTTCAGCTGAATCTGACCCAGATAAATGTTTTAAAAATCCCAAAAAAACTCAAAAAATAAATCTAATTTCTACTATCAAAATAATTAACCAATGTATTAAACAAAATATAATACCAATTGTTTTTTCTTCAGATTTTGTTTTCAATGGAAAAAAAAACAGGAAATATACTGAAAAAGATAAAACTAGTCCAATATTAGTTTATGGTCGTCAAAAAAAACTTTTAGAAAATTACATTATCAAAAAAAAACTACCAGTTCTGGTTTTTAGATTAGCAAAAGTATACGGAGATAAAAAAAATGATAAAACTTTAATAACAAACTATATAAAACAAATAAAAACAAATAAAATAATTACAGTAGCTGAAGATCAGTATTTTACTCCAATTTATGTAAATGATGTTGTGAACATAATAGATAAAGCAGCTCAGAAAAACTTAACTGGATTATATAACCTGGCAGGAAATGAAAGGTTAAGCAGATTTAAAATTTTAAAATTAATAGTTAGAATTTTTAAATCAAATAATAAAATTATCCCTTGTTCAATTAACGACTTTAAATTGCCTGAAAAAAGGCCAAAAGATGTATCATTGTCCAATTCTTTACTGAAAAAAAAATTAAGATATAAGTTGATTGAAATCAAAGACATTATAAAAAAATTATATAACAAAAAAAACAATTAAGTATGCAAAAAAAAATCTCAAATGATGAACTTTTTTTTCAAGAGAATGGTTATTTAATCAAAAAAATCAAAGATGTAAAAAGTTTGAGTTATATTAGCAATATATTTGAAAAATCCTTACTCAAAGAAATAAAATTAAAACACAAAAAAATTCAACTAAATAAATTACATAAAACTATAAGCAAGACAGCTGTAAATAGTTTGCGTATTTCACTAATCAAAAAAATTAATAAAGACAATAACTTTAGTTTAAATTATTACAATGTAGCAAAAAATACTCTTGATTTTTTGGTGGGCAATGAAGTTGCAATGCAAAAAAACATAAACATTTCAATTCAAACACCTAAAGACAAAAATTCAATGTTATCTATGCATTCAGATATTCATGCGGGTGAGAGTCCATTTGAAGTTGTTGCTTGGCTTCCTCTAACTGATGTCGAGGCAAATAGTATGTCTATGTTTATTACAAAACCAAAATTTAATAAAATTATTAATAAAACAATTACAAATTCAAAAAAAAATATTGATCAAATTTACAAAAAACATAAAAAAAAATTTAAATTTATCAAAATTAAATTAGGTGAAATTTTAATATTTTCTCCAATTCTATTGCATGGAAATACAATCAATGAAACTAACACAACAAGAGTTTCTATGAACTGTAGATTTAAAAGTTTGTTATCGCCTTATAATGTTTTTAGCAAAACACATAGGAACATGCCTCATTTTTTTAAACCTTTAATAATTAAACCTATGACTAGGATTGGTTTTAATTTTATAAGAAAAATTAATGAAAAAAAATAAAATTTTTGCAGGATATATTTGCTTAAAAAATATAAATGGAATTTTATTTCCTTCATATATTCAAAATAGGTCTAATAAAGAATATATTGAAAATACTCTTAATGGAAAAGTACATATGTCTCAAAATGAAAATATGTATAGTAAAAATTCTATAGTATTAAACTCTTTAATAACTGAAAATAATAAGATTAATGGAATAGTAATGCAATCTGTCTTTTACCTTCCAGAACAAAAAAAAGAAAGATTTAAAATTTATAAAAATCTTCTAAGAAAGAAAAAAAGTATTTTTTTTACTTTAGAAAATTTAAGTTTTTTAAATCAAAGTGATATTCAAAAAATTGAGCAAAGCTTAATTTTTACAGAGCCTTTTTTTACTAAAGAAGTTAACAGTTTAAATTCTTTTGAAAAAAAATTTTTTATTAATGAGAAATGGTCATTTATTTAAAATTACTCAAATACAATGATAGATTTTTTAACTATAATTCCAGCTAGAAGAAATTCAAAAAGGGTAAAAAGAAAAAATACCGTACTAGTAAAAAAAAAAGAACTGATTCTTTATACTTTTGACCATGCAATAAAAACAAATAATAAAAAAAATATCATTGTAAATACTGATGATGAAAAAATTATTAAGTTATCAAAAAAAAATAATTTGAAATATCTAAAACGACCTAAAAAACTATCAGGTGATACAATTTCAACTGAGAGTATTATTCACCATACATTAGTAAGTATATTTGGAAAAAAATATTTTAAAAAAGTTAAAAATATAATTTTACTACAACCAACTAGTCCTCTAAGAACTATCAAAAATATTAATGAAGCTAAAAATAAATTTAAAAAAATGAAATATGATTCTCTTTTTAGTGCCCATATATCAAAAAAATTTATTTGGTCTAATTCTTTAAATTTAAAAAGTATATCGTACAATTATAAAAAAAGACAGAGAACACAAAATATGAAAAATTTGATTTTTGAAAATGGCGCTATATTTATTTTTAGTTCAAAAGGTTTTTATAAAAATAATAATAGATTATTTGGAAAAATTGGTTTTTATGAAATGAAAGAAGATCAATCTATAGATTTAGACAATTATGATGACTTTAAGACTCTAAATAAGCTAATAAGTTAATTAATATTAATTTTATTAATTAACAAATTCTCCATAAATCGACCACTGAGGTTCAGTTGTATCAAAGACATCCAAATTTTTGAAGGGTTCTGCAAATGAGCTGCCTTTATATAAAGGTGCATAAAATTTAAAATTAAGTTTTTTTGAAATATCAATTAACTTATCATGAGAATAATAGGTTATGTGTCGTTCAGGATTTTCTTGTTTAAATTTTAATGATATTTTTTTTTCTTTACTAATAATATTTACAAAATCAGAAATTGAAAATTGAGACTCTATTACTTTTTTTATAATTAAGTTATTGGGTAAGCTTTCTGTTTCACTTAAGACCTTTTTTGCACAATCTAAAATCATTTCGTCTTTAATTGTTTGAGGGATTTTGTCTTGATTAAAAATTTCTTTTGCATAATAAAAATTATTCTCTGTGTTTGGTAACGCCACTCTCATGATTGCTTTTGGTTTAAGTATTCTTTGACATTCTTTTAAAAAATTTAGACCTTTTTCTTCTTCAAGGTGCTCTAATGTATGTGAACAATAAATTAGATCACATGAATTGTCCTCAAAAGGTATTTTCAGATCTTCTGAGCACAAATTAATTGGGTAAAAATCAATTTTTTCTTTTCCTTGTAGGTTTTTATAATAATCAGATTGACCTGGATAATCATAGTTTATCCATAAAGGATGACTGAATGCTCCCGATCCAAAATTAATAAATTTTGAGTTTTTTGAATATTCTTTATAAAGTTTTTTATCTTTTGAAGCTGAATAAATTGTAACGCTATTATCATATCTATTCAATATCGCTCCAATAAATCCAATTTTATATAAATATTTATTTATAAAACGAATAACTTTTGGAACAAATAATTTAGACTTTATCTTTACTGAACTCCAGTTTTTCGAGAATAAAGAGTTTGGAGTTATAAAGAGCATATTAATAAAGTTAAAGGTTTAAGCTTCATTTAAAAGATTAATAAAATATCTTTAGTAAGATAAATATAATAATTTATATATATCCTTAAAAATTTTTTTCAGTGCATAAATCAAGCCAATTGAGCTATTAGTACTGGTCAGCTACACGCATTACTGCGCTTCCACATCCAGCCTATCAACGT
>Ga0209425_10002430_pt1 | contig 20793 bp, 23 predicted proteins | sample COG_05_FD_184749 | JGI IMG/M metagenome (GOLD analysis project Ga0209425, IMG submission 184749) | Pelagic Microbial community sample from North Sea - COGITO 998_met_05 (SPAdes) (version 2) | ecosystem: Environmental > Aquatic > Marine > Neritic zone/Coastal water | place: Helgoland, sampling...
AGAAATTATACAATCGGGGATGTTTTATCTAGATATAAAAGCTTAAAAGGATTTAATGTTTTACACCCTATGGGTTGGGATTCATTTGGAATGCCAGCAGAAAATGCTGCAAAACAAAATAATCTTGACCCAAAAAAATGGACTGAAAGTAATATTGAAAAAATGAAGACACAACTCAAAAAACTTGGGCTCTCAATTGACTGGAGTAGAGAAATTTCAACTTGCTCTGAAGAATACTATAAACATCAACAAAAAATTTTTTTAGAACTTTTTGATAAAGGTTTAGTTTATAGGAAAGAAAGCTATGTAAATTGGGACCCTGTAGACAAAACTGTTCTAGCTAATGAACAGGTAATAGATGGCAAAGGTTGGAGATCAGGAGTGTCCGTTGAAAGAAAAAAATTAAATCAATGGTTTTTCAAAATTTCTCATTTTTCAGAAGAGTTACTCTCTGATTTAAGTCAACTTGATGATTGGCCTGATAAAGTTAAAACAATGCAAAAAAATTGGATTGGAAAATCTTTTGGTTGTGAAATTGACTTTAAAATAGAAGGTTCAAATAATATTGAATCGATTAAATGTTATACTACAAGACCAGATACGCTTTTTGGTTTTTCTTTTCTAGCAGTGTCTGTTGATCACTCATTGTCTAAATTTTATTCAGACAAAAAAGAATTTATACAATTTAAGAAGGAGTGCTCAGCCACCGGAACAACAGAAGAGTCTATTGCTCAGGCGCCTAAAATTGGCTTCAAGACAGATTTGCTGGCTGTAAATCCTTTAGATCCAAGAAATAAAGTGCCTGTTTTTTTCGCTAATTTTGTTCTAATGGATTATGGATTAGGGGCAGTTTTCGGATGCCCAGCCCATGACCAAAGAGATTTTGATTTTGCAAAAAAATATGCATTAGAAATAAAAACAGTTGTGAGACCTAAAGAAGAAAATGAAAATTTTAAAATCATAAACGAACCCTATATTGGTGCAGGTGTTATTATTAATTCAGATTTTTTGAATGGTGCTATCGTGCCTCATGAATCAATAAACAAAACGATAGATTTGCTAGAAAGTAAAAAATTAGGAAAACGAAAAATTAATTATCGACTTAAAGACTGGGGAATATCAAGACAAAGATACTGGGGATGTCCAATTCCAATTGCATATGACAAAAATGATAATATCATAAAAATACCCCTAAGAGATTTGCCTGTAAAGCTTCCAAAAAATATTGATATTAATGTGAATGGTAATCCTCTTGACACTCAAGAGAATTGGAAAAACATAACTATTGATGGGAAAAAATATCAAAGAGAGACTGATACATTAGATACTTTTGTGGACTCATCCTGGTATTTTCTAAGATTTTGTTCAGCATACGATAAAGTAAATGCTTTCAACAAAAATGACCTTGATTACTGGATGCCTGTGGACCAATATATTGGTGGGGTTGAACATGCAATTTTGCACTTGCTATATTCAAGATTCTTTATGAGGGCAATTGGCTTAAGTAATGATGATGTAAATTTAAAAGAGCCCTTTAAAGGTTTATTCACTCAGGGAATGGTGTGTCACGAAACTTATAAGGATCAAAAAAATAATTGGCTTAGCCCAGAAGAAGTATTTTCAGATAATGACAAGGATTATTTTCTTAAAAACGATAGATCAACAAAAGTTGTGGTTGGACCATCAGAATCAATGTCAAAATCAAAAAAAAATACTATTGATCCAGAGAATATGATTGACCAATATGGCGCTGATTCAGTTAGATTTTTTATTTTAGCTGACAGTCCTCCAGAAAAAGATGTTCAATGGTCAGAGGATGGAATGATATCGTCATATAAATTTGTTCAAAAATTAAGTGCAATTAGTGAACAAATTTATGAAATTTCTAAATTAGAATTGGTAAATGATAATGAAAAAATAGAAATTTTTACTAATCGTACTATTAACAAAGTAAATCAAGCTTTAGACAAATTTCGTTACAATTTAATTATAGCAACTTATCATGATATATATTCATTTTATAAAAAGATAGCAGAAGAAAAAAAAAATTACAAAAACCTAATAAGTAGTTTTGAAAAAATGATATTGTTAATGATGCCAGTTATTCCACACTTTGCAAATGAATATCTAAATAAATTTAATTTAAAAAAAGATTTACAGTGGCCAGAAATAAATAAAAAATTTCTGATTGAAGAAAACAATGAAATAGTAATACAAATAAATGGTAAGAAGCGAAATACTATTTTAATAAATAAAGAGATCGATGAGAAAGGGCTTACTAAAAAAATTAAAGATGATCATTTAGTAGATAAATATTTAAAAGATGGTGAAATAATTAAAACAATATATGTTAAAGATAGACTTATAAATTTCATAATTAAATAATGAAAAAATTTCTATTCATCTTAATATTTTTAACTTCAAGTTGTGGCTATCAACCAATCTATATTAATAATAACCTTCAAAATTTTGAATTTAATAAGATTACTACAGAGGGTGAAAAAGATATTAATAAAAAAATTGTTAATTCTATCTCTCTTAAAGAAAATAATTTAAATAATTTACTAAATGAACTTTATGTAAAGAGTTCCTTTCAAGTCGATGAAACTTCTAAAAATAAAAAAGGTCAAGTTAAAACCTATAGGTCAAGTATTTCGGTTAATTTATCAATTAATAAAGATGGGAAGGTTATAAAAAATAAGAATTTTTTTGGTGAGTTTGCCTATAATACCAAAGATAATAAATTTGAATTAGTTGAACACCAAGCTGATATAAAAGAAGATTTAATTAACCAAGTTATTGAAAGCATCATCTTGTATTTAAACTTACAATGATAATAAAATATTTTGATTTAAAAAAAGTAAAGAGTGAAATTAATTTTTATTTATTATATGGTCAAAATAGTGGCCTTATAGATGAAATTATAAACCTTACGTTAAAACCTCTATTTTCTAAAAACATTTTTAACTATGAAGAAACCGATGTGTTATCTAAAATTGATGAATTTAAAGAAGAAATTTTTAACAAATCTTTTTTTGAAAATGATAAGCTAATAATTATTAATAGAGCGTCAGATAAAATACTAAGTTTAATCGAAGATATTATAGATAATAAAACTGAAAATATAAAAATAATTTTAAGAACAGGAATTCTAGAGAAAAAATCAAAGATAAGAAGTTTTTTTGAAAAAAATAAGAATGCCATCATAGTCCCTTTTTACGAAGATAATTATCAATCACTTATGAAGATTGCTCAAGATTTTTTAAGAGAAAGAAAAATTAAAACTTCAAATCAAAATATTAATTATATCGTCGAAAGATCAAAAGGAAATAGAATTAATTTAAAAAATGAATTAGAAAAAATAACAAATTTTACTCACCAAAAAAAAACTATAGAATTAAATGAAATTATAAAACTTACAAATTTAGCAGAAAACTATAATATTGCAGAAATTGCTGATCAGTGCCTTGCTCAAAATAAAAAGAAAACATTAAATATGATCAATGAAAACAATACTTCAACCGAAGATAACATCTTAATTTTAAAAACTTTTTTATATAAATTAAAAAGATTAAAAAGATTAAAAAAGGACTTAAAAATAAAAAAAAATACAGACGATGTTTTATCATCTTTTAAACCACCAATTTTCTGGAAAGACAAAGATTTGATTAAGCAACAACTAATAATTTGGTCACTACCTCAGATACAATCTTTAATAAAAAAAATAAATGAAATAGAGGTTATTATTAAAAAAAATTCTCAAATCAGCAATCAAATTATAAATGACTTTATTTTAGAAAGATTAGAAATTTCTAATAATTAAGTTTAATAATTTCAATTATTTTATTGAGCTGATTAATTTCTTTGTAAGAAAATGATATTGATCCTTTGTTTCTCTTATTATTTTTAATAACAACATTGAGACCAATTTTTTCTGAAACTGATCTCTCTAGATCTTTAATATTAGCATCTCTATAAACAGTTGGTTTTGATTTTTTATTTTTAAAAATTTTAACAAAATTTTCAGATTGTCTGACTGAAAGTTTTTTTTCAATAATTTTATTTGCTACAAAATTAGCATTATCTAGACCTACTAAAATTTTAGCATGTCCAGCTGTAAGTTTTTTTCTTTCAATTAGTTTTATAACTTCTTCTGGTAATGTTAAAAGTCTCAAACAGTTCGTTATATAACTTCTACTTTTACCAATAAATTTTGAAACTTTTTCTTGGTCATAATTAAATTCGTCAATTAATCTTTTATAACCTTGCGCTTCTTCAAGTGGATTTAAATCGTGCCTTTGAACATTTTCTACAATTGCAAATTCAAGTGATTTAAGATCGTCAGCTTCTGTTATAACGACTGGCACATTATGTAAACCTGCTTTTTGTGCTGCAAGCCACCTTCTCTCACCTGCTATAATTTCGAATTTTGATTTATCATCGTTGGATTTTCTTACTATAATTGGTTGAAGTATTCCTCTTTCTTTAATCGAATTAGTTAAATCCTGTAAATTATCATCATCAAAATTTTTTCTTGGCTGATATTTATTAGGTACTATTTCGTTAACTGAAAGTTGATTTTTATTTATTTCTACTTTCGTTTCTCCTATTAATGAAGATAAACCTCTACCTAACCCTCTTTTAATTTTATTAGAATCCATTATGCTGCACTTCCTAAAGATGTTTTTTGATTAATAAATTCATCTGTAAAACTAAAGTAAGATTTGCTACCAGGACATGATTTATCATAGAGCAAAACTGGCATCCCATGCGATGGTGCCTCAGATAATCTTACATTTCTGGGAATAACAGTTGTGTAAACTTTTTCTTTAAAATAATCTCTAGCTTCTTTTTCTACCTGGGATGAAAGTTTGTTTCTCTTGTCATACATCGTCAATAATATTCCTCTTATTTCTAATTCTGGATTTAAACTTACCTTTATTCTTTCAATTGTTTTCATCAATTGAGTAAGTCCCTCTAAAGCAAAAAATTCTGTTTGGAGAGGAACTAAAAGTGAATTAGAGCTTACTAAAGCCATTACAGTCAATAAACTCAACGAAGGTGGGCAATCAATTAGCACATAGTCATAAAATGCTCTAGAATCATTTAAATAAGGGCTCAATTTACGTTTCAATATAAAGGCTCTATGAGTATCGTCAGCTATTTCAACCTCCAGACCTGATAAATCTACATTAGAAGTTATGATATCTAAATTTTCTAATTTAGTTTTTTTAATTACATCAGATATTTCCTTAGTTCCATTCAAAACACCATAAATTGTGTCGTTAGAGTTTTCTATATTAGATAATCCTAGTCCTGTTGTTGCATTTCCCTGTGGGTCAAGGTCTATTACAAGAATCTTTTTTCCCTGCTGGGATAAACCTGCTGCTAGATTAATTGCAGTTGTTGTTTTACCAACGCCCCCTTTTTGATTTATAATTGAAATAATTTGCATTTAATTTTTTTTTATCATCTTTTTTATATTTAGTATAAATGAGTTCTTATTAGTTAAACTTTTTTTTTCTACATATTCTAAATCCCAATTTCTTAAAGATTTTGTTAACGTTTCTTTTCCTTCTTTACCCATGAAAAGAATTAAATTTTCATAGCTCGAAAAATTTTCATAAACTAAATCCAGAACTACTGTCATTGGTTTAAATGCTCTTGACATTATTGTTCCAGTTTTTAATTTTTTTATATCAAAAATGTTTTCTTGAAATATAGCTGTATTCAATTTTAGTTTTCTAGATACCTCTCTTAAAAAACCGCTTTTATGGTAACTTTTTTCATATAAATTTACTTTCATATCTTTTTTCATATTCTTTAACATAATTGCTATAACAATGCCCGGCATTCCGCCACCTGTGCCTAAATCTGTGGTTGTATTAGTGTTTAAATTAATAATATCAATAATTTGTGCAGAATCTATTATATGTCGTTCCCTAATAACATCATTTTTAGTAGTTTCTCGACTTATTAGATTAATTTCTTTATTTTTTTCAATTATCATAGATATAAATAGTTCAAAATCTAAACATGTTTCACGTGAAACATTTAAACTACTAAGTTTTGAATATGAATTTAAAATTTCTTTGTCCATCAAGCTATATGCTTAATAGACTTTCTTTTGACATGTGACAACAAAATATATACTGCAGCTGGGGTAATGCCGTCAATTCTTAAAGCTTGCCCCATGGTTTTAGGTCTTATTTCCTTAAATTTAGCTTTGACCTCGTTGGATAGTCCTGAAAGACTATCATAGTTTACTTTATCAGGGATTAATAAATTCTCATCCCTTTTAAATGCGAGGATATCTGCTTTTTGCTTCTTTAAATAGCCTTTATAATGAGCGTTAATTTCTATTTGCTCGTCTATATCCTTATCAAAGAATGGGATATCTGACCAAATTTTTCTAATTGTTCCCATATTAACTCCTTTTTGGGTCAATAACTCATTAGAAGACCTTAAGACACCATCTTTAGCAATTTTAACTCCAAATTTTTCCGCTTTAGAAGGTGAAATATTAGATTTTTTCATTATTTTTAAAATTTTATTTATTTTACTGTATTTTTCCTCATGTACATTTTTCCTCTCCCTGCTTATTAGGCCTATGGATATTCCTTTTGATGTTAATCTTTGGTCTGCGTTATCTGATCTTAAACTTAGTCTGTATTCTGCCCTCGATGTGAACATTCTATAAGGTTCTGCCACGCCTTTAGTTACGAGATCATCTATCATTACTCCAATATAAGCATCGGATCTATCCAGTATAAATGGCTCGCACCCCTTAAAGGATAGAGCAGCGTTTATTCCAGCTATTAACCCCTGAGCCGCAGCTTCTTCATAACCTGTAGTACCGTTAATTTGACCTGCTAGGTATAAATTATTAATTTTCTTGGTTTCTAGAGTTAAAAACAATTCTCTGGGATCTATATAGTCATATTCTATTGCATAACCTGGTCTAATTATCTTAACATTTTCTAAACCACTGATATTATTACATATTTCTTGCTGTACTTCACTAGGAAGAGACGTTGAAATTCCATTTGGGTATATTGTATTGGTATTAAGGCCTTCTGGCTCTAAAAATATTTGGTGGTGTCCCTTATCAGAGAATTTTATTATTTTATCCTCTATGGATGGACAATACCTAGGACCAACTCCTTTAATGCTCCCTGAGTACATTGCACTTTTTGATAAATTTTTTTTTATAATCTCATGAACCTTATTGTTGGTGTAAGTTATTCTACACGAAACTTGTTTGTTAATATTTTTTTTAGTTAAGAAAGAAAAAAAATAAGGATCCTCATCTGCAAACTGTTCCTCTAAATTATCATAGTTAATTGTTCTTGAATCTAATCGAGGTGGAGTACCTGTTTTTAATCTTCCAATTTTAAAATCATATTTCTCTAATTGCTCGCTTAAGCCTGTTGAGGGTTTCTCATCGTATCTACCCGCCGGTGTTCTTTTGTCACCTATATGAATTAATCCATTCAAAAAAGTACCTGTTGTTAGGATTAACTTAGAGCACAAAACTTTTTTGCCAGCTTTAGTTTCAAAACCACTTATGATATTTTTATTAAAAATAAAACTTATAACTGGATCAGAAAAAACCTTTAAATTACAATAGTTTAGCAGTTTTTCTTGCATATATTTTCGATATAATGATCTGTCTGATTGTGTCCTAGGTCCTCTAACGGCTGGCCCTCTACTTCTGTTTAGTAGCCTGAATTGTATCCCTGATTTATCCGCAACCTCTCCCATGACCCCATCTAAGGCATCTATCTCTCTAACTAAATGACCCTTTCCTAAACCACCTATGGCAGGGTTGCATGACATCTCACCTATCGTTTCAATCTTATGAGTGAATAGTGCAGTACTGACTCCTAGACGTGCTGAAGCAGCGGCGGCTTCACACCCTGCATGACCACCCCCAATAACTACTACATCAAATGACAAATCATTTTTCATAATTTAAATCTATATCTGATAAGAATATTTACAAGATTTCAGTTTTTTAAGTGAAATAAGCTTTATTTATTAACGAAAACTAATGAAAATACTCAATATATCCAGTAAAATAGACTTTATTTACCAATACAAAAATCGTTGAAAATACTACCTAATATCTCTTCTACATCAACTTTTCCGACAATCATGCCTAAATGTCTTGTAGCCAATCTTAAATCCTCTGCTGCTTTGTCAAAATCTTCAAGTTCATTTTTTTTATTAAAATTTTTAAGATAGTCTAAGCATTGTTTAAGATGCTGCCTGTGTCTTTCTCTCGTAATTAAAATATCATCACTGGTTATAAATTTATTTTTTAAATTGTTTTTAATCTTTAAGATTAGTTCTTCAATGTTAAAATTTTCTTTGATCGAAATTAACACATGGTTTAAATTTTTTATTTCTGTATCAATCTCACCATCTAAAAGATCTGATTTATTAATAACCAAAATTGCATTTTCATCCAATAAACTCCTTAAAACACCAGTAAAATCAGGGTTTTTTGCGTCAACTACAACTAGCTTCAAATCTGCCTCTTCTGCACTTCTTAATGATAGTTTAATACCTTTTTTTTCAATTTCATTTTTAGACTCTCTTATGCCAGCAGTATCGGAAACTATTACTGGATAGCCGTCAATATTAAGATGTGTTTCTATTACATCTCTTGTTGTTCCTGCAATTTCTGAAACTATTGCAACATCTCTATTAGACAAATAATTTAGTAAGCTAGATTTCCCTGCATTGGCAGGACCTAAAATTGCAATCTTGAAACCCTCTCTAATTCTTTCACCAACTTTTTGATCATTTAATATTTTAACAATACTGTTCAAAACTTCTTCTGAATTTTTTTTTATTTCTTTTAAAATATTACTTGGTAAATCCTCATCCGGAAAATCTATTTTTGCTTCAATATGTGACAAACTTTTTAAAAGTTTTTGCCTTAATAAATTAAACTGTTCTGCGGATCTACCTTTCATAATTTTAATTGCTTGTTGTCTTTGAATTTCAGTTTCAGCAGATATTAAATCACCTATACTTTCGGCCTTTAACAAATTTATCTTTCCATTTTGAAAAGCTAACTTTGTAAATTCTCCTGGTTCAGCTAAACGACAATTTTTAATTTTTGAAAGCGAATGATGAATTGCTTGTATGACAGCTTTACCACCGTGCACATGAATTTCGGCCATATCTTGACCTGTGTAGCTCTCAGGCCCAGGAAACCAGATTATTAACCCCTCATCAATTAGCTCAGAACTGTTGATATAGTTAATTTTTCTGAGTGTTGCTAATCTTGGCTTTGGTAATCCTTTGCCTGTAAGAGATTTTATCACCTCAGAAGACTCGGAGCCAGAAATTCTAATAATTGCAACACCTGACACTCCCGGTCCAGTTGATAAAGCATAAATAGTCATTTGATGACTATAGCTTTAATTCTCTAATATTGGAAAAGTTAATTATGCTGGTTTATTCATTGAATTAAAAAATTCAGTGTTACTCTTTGTGTCTTTTAACTTAGAACTAATGAATTCAATAGCATCCATTGTCCCCATCGGAGCAATTATTCTTCTTAGCACATTCATTTTCTGAAGATCATTTTTATCAAACAACAATTCTTCTCTTCTTGTTCCAGACTTAGTAATATCTATTGCCGGATATATTCTTTTGTCTGCAATTTTTCTATCAAGAACAGTTTCGCTATTTCCTGTGCCCTTAAATTCTTCAAAAATAACTTCATCCATTCTACTTCCAGTATCAATTAAGGCTGTTGAAATTATAGTCAAAGATCCTCCTTCTTCAATATTCCTTGCTGCTCCAAAAAACCTTTTGGGTCTTTGAAGTGCATTTGCATCAACACCACCTGTTAAAACTTTACCTGAACTTGGTATTACAGCATTGTAAGCTCTACCCAATCTCGTGATTGAGTCTAACAAGATAACTACATCTTTTTTATTTTCAGTTAATCTTTTTGCTTTTTCAATTACCATTTCTGCAACAGCAACATGTCTTTGTGCTGGCTCGTCAAAAGTTGAGCTTATTACTTCTCCTTTAACAGATCTTTGCATATCAGTTACTTCTTCTGGTCTTTCGTCAATTAAGAGGACAATTAAATAACATTCTGGATAATTTTTTGCGATTGAGTTTGCAATACTTTGCAAAATCATTGTCTTACCGGCTTTGGGTGGTGATATAATGATAGACCGTTGTCCTTTGCCTATGGGACTTACCAAATCTATTAATCGAGGAGTAAGGTCTGGTTTTTTTTCAATTTTTGTAGTTTCGACTTCCATTACCAATTGTTGATCTGGATATAAAGGGGTAAGATTTTCAAAAGCAATTTTATGTCTTGATTTTTCTGGTTCTTCAAAATTTATTTTACTAACATGTAATAGTGCAAAATATCTCTCACCTTCTTTGGGTGCCCTTACTGGTCCCTCAACTGTGTCACCAGTCCTTAGTCCAAATTTTCTAATTTGACTTGGACTAACATAAATATCATCTGGTCCTGGTAAATAATTAGACTCCATTGCTCTCAAAAATCCAAATCCGTCTTGTAATAACTGTAATACACCAGCACCTGTAATTTCTTCTTTTTCGGCAACTTTTTTTAATATTGCAAAAAGTATTTCTTGTTTTCTTAAAGTACTAGCATTTTCAATACCGAGTTCCTCTGCTTGAGTAATAAGCTGTTCAGATGTTTTTAATTTTAGTTCTTGTATGTTCATTTATTAATTTATTGATTTAAGGGGAATTAATTGAGAATTGATTGAAAGACTAATATATATATTATTACGAATTTTTCAACCTTAGATTGGCTTAAAAATCACAATAAATACAACAAAAATTAGTATAACAGTTGGTACTTCATTGAGCCATCTATAAAATTTTGATGTTTTTGAGTTATTATCATTTTTGAAATCAACAAGAATAACTCCAAGATAAAAATGATATACCGTAAGCAAAATTACTAAAATTAATTTTATTTGTAACCACTTTAATCCAAGACTTTCAAAACCAATAATAGAAATTAGGATCAATCCAAAAAACCAACTTAAAATCATGGCGGGCATCATAATGTAATTATAAAGTTTTCTTTCCATCGTTTTAAAAACGGTACAAACTTCTTTGGTTTTCATATTTTCAGAGTGATAAACAAAAATTCTAGGTAGGTACAGCAAGCCTGCCATCCAGGAAATAACCACGATTAAGTGTAAGCTTTTAAAAATCAAATAACTAGTCATAATTTATACATGGACATTTTTTAAAATTATTTGGACAACGTATTTTAGGAGGATAAAGTTTACCATCAAAATTATAATTTTCTTTTTTTATAATCAATTCGCTCATTGTTTTTATAAAATCCTTATTGGTTCCTAGAGCTGGAACTCTTGTATAGTTTTTACATCCATTTTTATCAGCAAGCTCCTTATACTCTATATCTAGTTCAACTAAAGTTTCCGAGTGTTCAGAGACAAAAGCTATTGGCACTAAAACAATATGTTTGCCTAATTTTGAGTTTTCAATAATTATATCTTCTGTTGACGGACCAATCCACTTTAAAGGCCCAACACGACTCTGATAACTCAGAATCCAATCTAAGTTTTTAATTTGTAAAGACTTAACAATTTTATTAACTGACTGCTCGACTTGCCATTGATAAGGGTCTCCTTTTTCTATATTTCTTTTAGGTAAACCGTGTGCAGAAAAAATTAATTTATAATTTTCTAAATGATTAATTTTTTTTATAATTTCATTTTTATGTGCTAGGATGAAATTAAAGTCTGTAGGATAACAACAGATTGTGCTTGTTTTGGTCTTAAAATTATTCTTTTTACAAACATCCTTCCATTCTTTAATAGAAGATCCGGATGTTGCTGCTGAATATTGGGGATAAAGGGGCATTAAAATTACTTCATCGGGATTATAATTATCAACATTTTTTATAACCTCTTCTGCTCTTGGGTGCCAACATCTCATAACAACAAAACATTTGTATTCACATAAATCGTCATCATGGTTAAGCCTTGTTTCAAGCGCCATGGATTGGTCTTCAGTTAATTTTAAGATTGGAGATGAACCACCAAGCTCTTTGTATATTTTTTTTGCAACAGGGGCCCTTCTATTAGATATTAGCTTGGCCAAAGGATATCTAAAAAAAGTTGGTAAATTTAGAATAGCAGGATCATTAAATAAATTAAATAAAAAAGGCTCAACGTTTTCTAGCTTGTCAGGACCGCCTAAGTTAAATAAAATTATAGCTTTTTTCATTAATAATTTTTTACTGTATTTACTAAATATTCAACCATTTCAGGTTTGGTTTCGGGCAACACACCATGTCCAAGATTAAAAATATAAGGATGATCTTTAAAAATATCTAAGTATTTAATGGTTTCTTTTTTTAATGTTTCTTTGTCGGTAAGTAAAATTTTTGGGTCTAGTCCACCTTGAATCGGTATTTTTATATCTTTTAATATATTTCTAGGGTCAACATTGTAATCAATGTTAATAGCGTTTGGATTTACTATTTCACAGAACTCTTTATAATTTTTAATTTCTCTTGGAAAGCAAATTACTGGTATACCCAAACTTTTTACAAAATTTACTAAATTTAGCGTTGGTGTGTAAATATAATTTGGTAAATCTTTTTTATCTAATAGCCCCGCCCAACTATCAAATATCTGTATTACATTTGCACCATTTTCAACTTGATTTTTAATATGAATTTTTAAAAACTTTTCAATAATTAACAGTGCTCTATTTATTAAAAAATTATCTTTAAAAAAATCTTTTTTTAAATTTTTTTTTTGGTGACTGTTGGTTTATCATATAGACCAATAAAGTCCATGGAGCGCCAATAAATCCTATGGTATTTTTATTTTTAATAAGGTTATCATTACTTACTTTTTTTATTATTTTGTAGATTGGGTAAATATTTTTAACAAAATCTATTTCATCTAGTTTAGACATTTTTTTTATATCTAGCTTGCCTAATATCGGGCCAAAATTTTTTTTAAATTCGACTTTTTGATTCAAACCATATGGTAACATTAAAATATCTGAAAAAATTATAGCCGCATCTAAATCAAACCTTTTAATGGGTTGCAACGTTATCTCGGTTGATAAATTTTCATTTAAACAGAGATTAATAAAATTTGGATTTGCTTTTCTTATTTCTCTAAACTCCGGTAAATATCTACCAGCTTGTCTCATTATCCATATGGGATTAATACTAGTATTTTTATTTATTATTACTTTGTGTAAAGGTGTCATATTAAAATAATATATATAATTGTAGTATTAGTAGTATGTAATGTGAATAACGAAGATTAAATTTTATTAACATTATATTAACATTTTAATAAGATCTTAAAGCTAATAAAATTGTTTAAAATGTAGCTTTTTGATATTTACTTGTGTTTATTGTATTATTTTATTAACCAGTTTATTATTGTTAATAAAGCCCTTATTTTACAAGAATAATTAAACAATATTTAAATTGTGTAATTTTGTTAAAATAATACAAATTTAATAACAATTTATTCATGATTAATACATATCAAATTTATTTAATTTCAGACTCTACGGGAGAAACGCTGGATAGAATTTTTTTAGCTTTAAAAGCACAATTTAAAAATATTGAATATAAGGTTCATTCTTGTTCTTTTACAAGAACAGAAAATCAAATTCTAAAAATTCTAGAGGACGCAAAAAAAGATGAAAACTCAGTAATTCTTTATACAATTGTAGATAATAATTTAGCAAAGTATCTTGCTAATGTCAGTGATGAAAAAAAAATTCCTTGTTTTGGAGTATTGGGAAACTTAATTTTAAATTTTTCTAAAATCCTAAACCAAAAAGCATCTCATGAACCAAGTGGGCAACACGCTCTCAATGAAGAGTATTATGAAAGGATAGAAGCCATTCAATTCACAATGAATCATGATGATGGGAACCTAACTAACGACATAGATAAGTCAGATATAGTTTTGATAGGTGTTAGCAGAACCAGCAAAACACCAACCTCGATTTATTTAGCGAACAGAGGCTTTAAGACCTCAAACATACCACTTGTAAATGAAAATTCATTACCAAAAAAACTAAAGGATAATCCACGGCTTACGTGTGTCATTGGTTTAAGCACGGAACCAGAAAGGTTGGCCGAAATAAGAAAAAATAGAATGAACTCTTTAAAGGAAACAGAAAATAAAAATTATACAAATATTGAAAATATAAAAAAAGAAATTGGAGATGCAAAAAAAACTTTTCAAAAATACAAATGGCCATTTATTGATGTAACAAGAAAATCAGTTGAAGAAGCCGCGGCCTCAATTATAAAAATACACGAAATATATTTAAACAATGCAAAATAAAATTATTCTTGCATCAAAAAGCAAAGTCAGAAAGGAAATATTAGATAAAAACAACATTCCCAATAGGACAGAACCTTCGAATGTTGATGAAGATACTATTAAAGAAAGAATGTTGAAAGAAAAAGCCACACCAAACATTATTTCTAAAAATTTAGCAGAATTGAAGGCCAACAAGGTAAGCTTGAAAGAGCTCAATCAAATTGTTCTTGGTGCAGATAGTGTGATTGATTTAGAAGGAGAGTTAATATCCAAACCCGAAAATAGGGATGAGGCTTTAATGATTTTAAAAAAACTGAATGGAAAAAAACATCATTTAGTTAGTTCAGTGTGTATTTCGATGAATGGTTCGATGATTTGGAATTTTACAGATACAGCGGCGCTTACAATGAGAAATTTTTCTGATAACGACTTAAAGTTATATCTGTCTAAAATATCTGACGAAGCCTTGTATGCCTACAATGTTTATCAAATTGAAGGTGAGGGAAAAAATTTATTTTCAGAAATAAAAGGAGACAAAAATACAATAATGGGATTACCAATAAAAGAAATTAAAGATTACTTAAAGACAACGAAATGAAAAAATATTTAGTAATTGGAAATCCTATCGAACACTCTTTATCACCCAAATTACATAATTTTTGGATGAAAGATAATAACATTGATGCTATTTATGAAAAAAAGCTAATAAAGAAAAATGAAATTGATAATTTGATTTTAGAAGTTAAGAAAAAAAATATACACGGCATTAATGTTACTGTTCCCTTCAAGAAGGATATAATCCCTTACCTGGATCATTTGAGTTTTGAATCAAAAAATACTCAATCAGTTAATACGATTTATTTAAAAAACGATAAAATTATTGGCCACAATACTGATATAGAGGGATTTGAGCAGAGTATTAAAAGTTTAAAAATACAAGTTGAGAATAAAAAAGTTTTTATACTGGGGGCTGGTGGAGTGGTCCCTTCGATAATTTTTGCTCTTAATAAAATGAAAATATCTGAGATCATGATTAGCAATAGAACAAAAAAGAAAGCAGAAAACTTAAATGATTTATTTAGAAAACTAAAAATAATAGATTGGGGTGAGGTTCCTGATTTTGATATTATCATTAATGCAACAAGTTTAGGTTTGAAAAAAGAAGATGAAATGGATTTGGATTTTTCTAAAATAGGAAAAAACAAATTTTTTTATGATGTTATATATAAACCCAGTGAAACAAATTTTTTAAAAATTGGTAAAAAATTGAAAAATAGGACAGAGAATGGTAAAATGATGTTTGTATATCAAGCGAGAGCAGCTTTTAGTGTTTGGCATGGAATTCAACCAAAAATGAACAAGGAAGTGATTAAACTTTTAGATTAATGATTAGAATTGGAATCTTAGGTGCGATTGGGTCAGGAAAAAGTTATATTGCAAAAAATTTTGGGTATCCTGTTTTTAATGCAGACCTAGAGGTTAGCAAATTATACAAAAATGATAAAAAAACTTTTAATAATTTAAAAAAAAATTTATCAAAATATATTTCTTCATTCCCAATAAACAAAAATGAAATTTCAAAAGCTATATTAGCAAACAAATCCAATCTTAAAAAGATTGTTAAAATTGTTCATTTGGAGGTGAGAAAAAAAATGAGCATTTTTTTAAAAAAAAATAAAAATAAAAAAATTGTAATTTTAGATGTACCTCTTTTGTTAGAAAACAAAATCAACAATAAAAATGATATTCTGATTTTTGTTGATTCTAAAAAAAAAGATGTTTTAAAAAGATTAAAAAAAAGAGATAATTTTAACCCTCAACTTTTAAAAAAATTTAGGGATATTCAATTAACACTTGATTATAAAAAGAAAAAATCAAGATTTATTATAAAAAATAATTTTACTAATAAATCTATTCAAAAAACTATAAAAAACATTATAAAAGAAATTACATAAATGAAAGAAGTAGTATTAGATACGGAAACAACGGGTATATCAATTAAAGAAGGACACAGAATTGTGGAAATCGGATGTATTGAATTAGAAAACTTAATTCCAACGCAAAAAAAATTTCATAGTTATTTGAACCCAGAAAGAAAAGTCTCGGAAAAAGCCCTAGAAGTTCATGGATATAATGATGCTTTTTTGTCTGATAAAAATAAATTTAAAGAAATTGTTGATGAATTTTTAAATTTTATTAGTGGGAAAAAATTAATAATTCATAATGCAGAATTTGATTTGTCACACCTTAATAATGAATTGAAACTAATTGGTAAAAAAAAAATTGAAAATGAGGTTGTGGACACCCTTGTGTTGGCAAGAAATAAATTTCCAGGATCCTCTATAAGCTTGGACGCTTTGTGTAAAAGATACAGGATTGATAATTCAAAAAGAACTCAACATACCGCATTAGTTGACTGTGATTTATTAGCAAAGGTATATATTAACTTGATTGATCAAAAAGAACCAACTTTAAATTTTAAAAATCAAGATGAAAAATTGAATGATACGAAAAATGAAAATATCTTATACTTTAAAAAGATAATAGCCCCAACCGATGAAGATCTAAAAAGACACAAAGATTATCTAAAAAAAAATTTAAAAAAAAATTTCTTTAATTAAATCTCTCGTTATAAAGTTCAACAAAGTCTATCTTTTTTTCCAACTTAATGGATGGGTGTCCCGAGTTATGAATTAAATTTAAGAAAGAGCTTTCTAAATCGGGGTATATTTTTGTTGGTACTTCACACAAAATAATTTTTTGTAATTCTTTTTTTTCTTTAATATCATCGTTTACTTTAATAATTGTGGCATATACTATCTCATAGTAAGATTTTTTTTTGCTAAGTTCCTTATCTTCAAATTTTAAAGTAGTAAAAACCTCAATAAGTTTACCTTTTAATGCTTTGGAAGTAATATCTATATTTAATTGGTATCTTGAAATGTTTTCTTTAACAAATAAAAAGGTTTCGATATCAGCTGTCTCGCTCGACATGTCTTTTATATATTTTGCTAAAATCTTAAATTTTTCTGTCATCATCATCCTCTATATCTTCAAACTCACCATCTATAAAATTATTTTTTTTTTCTTCTTGTGCTTTAAATTTTTTAGATAAATTTCCAAAAAATAGTTTTCTGGTTATTGGAAATATTAATAAAAAACCTAAAACATCCGTTGCAAACCCAGGAATTATTAAAAGAATTGCTGCAAAAGCTATTACAGCACCTGAAATTATTTCATAAGCAGGCACCTTCTGTCTGACCATTTGTGTAAAACCCGACCTAAATGTATTGAGTCCTTCATATTTGGCATAATAAATCCCAATAATTGCGGTTATAAATATAAGTAAAATTGTATTAAAAGCTCCTATTTCAGAGCCAATTTTAATAAATAAATATATTTCTAAGATTGGTATTAATATTATTGATATTAAAACTGGGTTCATTTGTCTTTAATGTAATTGTTAGTTGAAATTAATCAACATAGTAATTACATTTAAATCATGAATTATAGTTTAGAATATATTGATATAATATTACTGGCAATGATCGCTGGTTTTATTTTTCTAAGATTAAGAGGGATTTTAGGAAAACGAACTGGATTTGATGGAAAAGCACCATCGCAATTTGAAAAAATAATAAATAATACACAAGTAGAAAAAAAAAATACCAAAGAAGAAAATTTTGAGGAAAAAGAACAACAAGAGTTTTTAAAAGGAGCAGAGATTGCTTATGAAACAATCATAACAGATTTTGGAGATAGTGATAACAAACTAATTGCTAGCAAACCTCTTTTGAGTAAAAAAATATTTGATCAATTTAATCAAGCCTTAGCAGAAAGAGACAAAAGAGGACATTATGCAGAAATAACTTTTATCGGGGTGAATTCAGCAAAGATTAAAGAGCATAAAAAATTAGATAAAGTTTTAAATGTAACAGTTGATTTTATAAGTGAGGTAATCACCTGTATAAAAGACAAAGAACAAAAAGTAATTTCAGGGGATGCTGTAAAAATTAAGAAAATTTATGACACATGGGTTTTTTCAAGAGACATGAGATCTCAAAATCCTAATTGGCAATTAGTAGATACCCTTTCATAATTGAACACTAAAATATCAGATAAAGATAAAAAAGCTTGGGAAGAATTTTTATCTAAAAATGAAAAATTACCCAACAAAGATTTGAAGGTAAGTAAAAAAAAATTTTTAAAAATAAGACATATAGATTTGCATGGCTATACCCTTGAGGATGCCAACAAAACTATTAAAAAAAATATTGAAGACGCATATCAATGTGATGTTTCAAAAATAATTGTTGTAACAGGTAAAGGTTTACATTCGGACGTTGAAAAAAATCCATATGTTTCAAAGGATCTAAGTATTTTAAAATATTCAGTGCCAGAATTTATTGAAAACAATACAGAATTAATGAAAAAAATTATTGAGATTAAAGATGCAAATATTGAAGATGGTGGAAGTGGGGCTTTTTACATTTTTCTAAAAAAAAAATTATAAAATAAATTTTGACAAATCAGTATCTTTTACCAAACTATCTAAATTTTTATTTATATATTCTTTGTTTATTACTATTTTTTCTCCGGCACGGTCGGTTGCCGTAAAGCTAATATCATCTAAAATTTTTTCAATAATAGTGTGAAGTCTTCTAGCACCAATATTTTCAACAGTAGCGTTTACTTCTGAAGCTATATTGGCGATAGCATCAATACCATCTTCTGAAAAATTAAGATCTACATTTTCTGTTTTTAATAACGCAACATATTGCTTGATTAAACTAAAATCAGGCTCTTTTAAAATTCTCTTAAAGTCATCACTTGTTAAAGCTTCTAGTTCAACTCTAATTGGCAATCTTCCTTGTAGTTCAGGAAGTAAATCTGAAGGTTTAGCTAATTGAAATGCTCCAGAAGCAATAAATAAAATATGATCAGTTTTAATTGGTCCATGTTTTGTATTAACTGTTGTTCCTTCAATAAGTGGCAACAAATCTCTTTGAACACCTTCTCTTGAAACATCACCACCAACTCTATCTGTTCTTCCAGATATTTTATCAATCTCATCTAAAAATACTATTCCATTATTTTCTGTAGAAAGTTTTGCAAATTTTATAATTTTATCTTCTTCAATAAGTTTATCTGACTCATCGTTAATTAAAATTTCATGGGATTCCTTCACAGTCATTTTCTTTTTTCTCTCCTTACCACCCATGGATTTACCAAGCATTTCACCAATATTTATCATTCCAACATTAGCTCCTGGCATTCCTGGAATTTCAAAAGAGGTATTACCTCCACCAGAGTCGTTCACTGATATTTCTATTTCATTATCATCTAGATCACCGTTCCTTAATCTTTTTCTAAAACTTTCCCTAGTTGCAAGACTTGCTTTCTTACCAACTAAAGCATCTAAAACTTTTTCTTCAGCCAATTTCTGAGCTTTTGTAAAAACTTCTTTTCTTTTTTTTACTTTTTCCATTGAAATGGCAATTTCAATTAAATCTCTTATTATTTGTTCGACATCTCTTCCAACATATCCAACTTCCGTAAACCTTGTTGCTTCAACTTTTACAAAAGGAGCTTCAGCAAGCCTTGATAATCTTCGGGATATCTCTGTTTTACCAACACCAGTCGGCCCAATCATAAGTATATTTTTTGGTAACACTTCATTTTTCATATCTCCAGTTAAAGCTTGTCTTCTCCATCTATTTCTTAATGCAACGGCAACTGCTTTTTTGGCTTTATTTTGACCAACTACAAATCTATCTAATTCAGAAACTATTTCTCTAGGAGATAAAGAGCTAACTAAGCTATTTTCTTTTTTAATTTCTTCTTTTTTAATTAATGGTGTTACGTTAGATTTTTCCATTAAATTTTTTCTATTTTAATATTATTATTAGTAAACACACAAATCTCAGAAGCTACTTGGATTGCTTTTTTTGCAACTTCTTCTGCACTCATATCCGTTTCCATTAAAACTTTTCCTGCTGCAAGTGCATAATTTCCACCTGAGCCAATTCCAATAATATCTCCCTCAGGTTCCAATACATCTCCAGTTCCAGAAATAATATAACTATTTTCTTTATCCCCTATGGCCATTAGAGCCTCCAATCTTCTTAAATATTTATCTGTTCGCCAATCTTTTGCTAATTCAACAGCTGCTCTTGATAAATTTCCAGCATGCTTTTCAATTTTAGCTTCTAGTCTTTCAAACAATGTAAGCGCATCGGCAGTTGATCCAGCAAAACCAGCAACAACATCTCTTTTTTCAATTTTTCTAACTTTTGAGGCTGTACTTTTAACAACCGTATTTCCCATACTTACTTGTCCATCTCCAGCTACTACTACTTTGTTATTTTTTCTGACTAATACAATTGTTGTCATGATTGATAAATGGTAACTATTTTTTATTCTTCAAGTGTTTATTGCA
>Ga0209425_10002431_pt1 | contig 20782 bp, 14 predicted proteins | sample COG_05_FD_184749 | JGI IMG/M metagenome (GOLD analysis project Ga0209425, IMG submission 184749) | Pelagic Microbial community sample from North Sea - COGITO 998_met_05 (SPAdes) (version 2) | ecosystem: Environmental > Aquatic > Marine > Neritic zone/Coastal water | place: Helgoland, sampling...
TTTTATGAAATCGGTCAAATTCAAATAAAATTTCATCTGGAACTTCTGTATCATCAGTTTGTTTTTTAATAGTTTGTTTCTTCATAATATATCCAAAATGGTACTTAAGACAATCTATTATTTTATTATAAATATATAATTTTTTATTAATGTCATGTAAACTTTCAAATTCAAAATATGATTCTAAATCACTTTCTATTTCTAATATTTTTTTATAATATGGTAATGTAGAATTACCTAAATGTAATTTTATAATAGAACCCTTTTCAAAAATATTTATAGTTTCTGTTTTGTACCATATTCTCTGTCTAATTCCACTAAATTTATTTACCATTTTTCTAATTTCATATTCATTTATATTAAATTCTGCATTAACTGGTTCTTCTGAAGATTCTTTTATAGAATATAATATATTATATTCTTCTGCTATATCTAAAACACTTTCGTTTATTTCGATTCCCTTTGATTTTAATCTTTCTAAAAATATTTGAAATAAATATTCTTTACCCCAAATATGATTTGGGAAACCATTAATATTATAAAAATTCTCTATGTTAATTTTGAACGCGCCAATATACTTTGTTTCTTTTTCTCCAATAATATCATTTGATAATAAAACCAATTTATTTTCTATAAATGTTGTATATTCTTTTACTGCATTTTTATTTGGTATATATTCAGGCATATTAAATACAATATAATCACATCCACGATTATAAGCTATTCTTGCCCCAGCATTCATTAATGCTCCATAATTTGTTTTTAAACTGGTAATTTTCACATTTATTCCTTCATCCCCTTCCTCTTCCTCTTTTGTTAATATTATAGCTTCCGGTAATTGATGAATTAGAATTTTACCATTTTCTATATAATTTAATTCTTGATCACTTTGTGAAACTACAAATATTTCATAATCAAAATCATAACTTTTTAAATTGTTTAATTCTTCTAAACTTTTTAATAATTCATCTACATTATCCTTATCAATTTTTTTATTATAGCGAACTGGAATTACTATTCCTAATTTATGTGATTTAGATACATTCTCCAAGTTAGATAAATCTTTAGGAACCCAACTTATTACAGGACCTTGTCTGTTGGCATAAAATTCAACACTTGAATCTGAATCTGAATCTGAATCTGAATCTGAAAAATCATTATAAGTATCAACATTCGTAAAAACATCCGCATCCGCATCAGTATCATTATTAACAAGACATTGTTGAAGTGCTTCTTCTATTCTACGACCACCCTCTCTAAAATAAAGCAAAGCTTTTTCGGCACATTTAATATTTTTTAAAAGACCTATAATTTTCCAACTTGTAGAATCTTTTGGAGTAATTATTTTTACATTAAATGCTATTTTAATAGCTTTTAATCTTGATCCTTTACTACCAATTAAAGCTCCTAAAGTTCCTTTACCATGTCCCCCAATTTCATTTTCTGTTAGTTTAAATTCAACAGTTTTTGTATTAGCAATATTCATTATTTGTTTTTTCACTAACTCAACTCCTGTTTTTTTACCATCAATAGTTACAGTATGAACATAAATAGACACATCGTCGTCATACCATTCACTATGTTTATCTGCTAAAAATTTATGTGAATAAGTTATTTTACAATCGCCTAATGTTTCCAAATATGTAATATTTTTTCTATTTCTACCTATTAAATTTGCTATATTTTTAGTAGGAAACTCATAATTCACAGTGAGGTCATCATCTTCCATTATTACTTCAAATACATCTTCTTTTACAGAATTAGTATTAAAATTTAATGCCAATTTATTAATTACTATCTCCAAATAATTTAAAATCGATTCCTTATTAATATATGTATCATAAAATTTTTTACCATTATTAGCTATATTTTTTGCTTTCAAATCATTATCTTTTAACCATTTAACAACATCGATTAAATTACTGAAATCAGCATCAATAATAATATGGTCAGCAGTTTTATAATTAGAGTTTTCACTATCTTTATTATCCCAATCAAATGGTTCGAGCATATCAAAATACCATAATTTATTATTTTCTCTATTCATTGATTCTGTTTTTAATATTACACATCCTTGATTTAGATATTTTGTATAAATACTATCTACATTAAAACTATCAATATAAATTACATATTTATACTGATCTATATAGATTTTATTAACTAATGATGATATTCCATCTTTTAAACTTCTACTATCTTGTGTATATTCATTAAATTTTAGTTCTTCGTTGTCATAATTCATATAACTTCCCATGTAAATTTTATCGTTTGAATTTATATGTGTCAATTCAACTTTAATCAAATCTTCATTTTCAGGTATTCTATTCCATATTCCAAGTTTATTATATAATTTTAACCTTTGATTATTTCTAATAGTATTACCACAACCTGCCGTTGAACCCATGAATATTGCCATATGATTTCTAGTTTCCCATGGGTCTGGTTCATTTATTGAAAGATTTTTACAATCAGGTGGATATACTTTTAATGTAGCTAATCTCCAATCGGAAGCTGTTGGTATAAGAATATCCAAATAATTATCATTAGAGTATTGACTCATAATAGGCATATATTTATTAAAATTATTTTTTTCTAAAATTTTATCATTTGTTCCGAAAATATGATTATATGGTTCTACTAAATTACTTTTATCAGCATTTTGTCGTAAATATGGAAATTGTTTTTTATTAATAAAAAATTCAACATCAGATAAATTATCTAAACCTCTTTCCCTACATAATGTCTCAAACATACTTTTATATTCTCCAAATGATGTAAGATAATTAAGTTTTTTACCTTCAGGAAACATATTTATAATACAATTATCAGCTGATAATTCTTTATTTTTTAATATTTTCATATAGTTCCTTGTATTTTTTTTTTCAGTTTGTAAATTTTTTTCTGTATAATAATTCTTTATTCCAATACCATCTTCATCTTTGTCTTTTCCCTTTGGATCAACAATCAATCCTACTTCTCTAACACCATATTCTTCATCAGTATAATTATTAATAAAACCCAAATTTACAAATGGATTAAACATTGTTAATATACCATTTTTAATTTTAATAAAAATACCTGAACGCATATTTTCATACATATAATGTAAAGTATTAGAAAATGACTCTTGGTCAATATCGTAGTATAATGGATTTGTTAATTTCATATTTAAACGTTCGGCAGTTTTATTAATTCCTAAAATAGATTTTTTTGTAAATAAGTTATCATTTTGTTCAATTATTCTATTGCCGGAACCTTGCAGTGATCTGTCTTCTACTAAATAATTTTGTATTTGATTTACATCATGGGCTGTTAAAACTATTTGAGAATATTTTTGATCTTTATACTTCATATTTAAATTAGGACGTTTGCTTACATATTCATTACATTCTTTTACAGCATCATAACCTTCAAATGATTTGAACTCATCATTTGATATACTGTCGTCTGTATATTTAAATATATAATATCTATTAAAATCACTATATTGTTTCAAATGGCTAAATTTATTTCTAGATAAATCATCAATATCTCTATCAATATCTCTTTCTATTTTCATATAATTTTTATATAAATCTTTAAATAATCCTGTTCCTTCTTTTAAATAATTAAAATTATTTGTAGCTTCTTTACATGAAATAATGTGTAATCCAAATTTAGCAGCTATATTTATTAATAATTTTTTATTTACTAAAAATTCTTTATGAAACCCACCTATAGAACTAAATTGAACAGAAACTTCATTACCAAAACCTTTTTCAATTGTATCTGGTAATTTTTCATATTCAAGTGTTGTATTTGTTGTTTGTTTGATATTCCATATTTCCACATCTTCTTTTTTATATTCATCATATACAAGTCCATTTATAAACACTTTATCTTTTTTATTTGCCTTTTTTAAGGCATTATATATTCTATCACCGTCAAATGTTGTAACAATAAAATAACCTCCTAATTTAATATTTTCTTTTACGTTTTTGAAAAAACCTTCTAGAATTTCCAGAGATTTAAAATAATAATGTATTGTAAATTGAGAACTTATTACATTAAATGAATTTTGTTTTCGTTCTTTAAAAATATCACCTAATACTTGTTTATAACTTTTATCTACACCTTCAAGAGTTCTTAAATTTTTACTTGTATCTGCTACAGCAAAATTAACTTTTGAATTTTGTGCCCAAAATCTTACACTTGATATATCGGAATTTTTAGCATTTTCAAATCTTGCTTTTGCTCCTTTTCTAGAATCGGTATTTATTTCAATACCTTTTTTATCAATATCTATTCCCAATACATAATTATAATTAGCTTTTTGCCATTTCCATAAATCTCCTCCTTTTCCACATGATAAATCTAAAATCGCATTTGAAAGTGAGTCTTTAGATGCTGCTCCTGATATAAGTATTGATTTAATTTTATTATGAAAAACTTGTAAAGGTTTAGTAAATTCGGAACCAGAGCCTGTATAATATCCATCTAATTCTAAATTAGAATAAAATCTATTTAATTCTCTATCCGTAATATTTTCCACTTCTCTCCAATAACTAACAGATTGTTTTACAATTAATCTAAGTGCTATTCCCATCGATTCAATTTCTTGTAAAAATAATTTAAAAGCATAAGGTGCTTCGATACAATAAAAATTAGCATCTGAAACTTCTACTGATTTTTTAATAATATTTCCATGTTTGCCAATTTTTATTTCTGTTTCGTCTGAAGAAAAATCTTCAAATATATTTTTATCACGATTTACAATAGCTATTAATCCAGATTTATCAGATATGTAAAATTTATATTTATCAGATCTTTCCATCATGGTTTCTTTTAAAAACATCGAAACACCATGTGATAATAATGCGTCACGTTCCATCTCACCGATTCTTAAACCCCCTCCTAAAGCTCTGCCACCAACTGGTTGATGAGTAAGTGTTGTCTTCGATCCACTATTTCTAGAATAAATTTTTTTGGCTACTTGATGCACTAATCTTTGATAAAATGTCGGTCCCATAAATATATTTACTTTTAATTGTTTTCCATTTCTACCATTATATAAAATTTCATTACTATGCTTTTCATATCCACATATGTCTTCCAAAATTCCACCTAATGTATCTATATCTATATTACTAAAATTTGTCAATTTCACAATCTCGCCTAAATTACATGAAACTTTACCAACAAGTACCTCTAATAATTGACCTATAGTCATTCTACTTGGGATAGCGTGTGGATTAACAATTATATCTGGTATAATTCCATCTTTTGTAAAAGGCATATCTTTTTCTTCAATAAGCATTCCTATTGTTCCTTTTTGTCCAAATCTTGAACAAAATTTATCACCGGTTTCTGGTTGTTTGTCCTTTCTAACTCTTATTTTACAATATCTTTGATTATCATTACCTAAATTAGAATAAACTTTATCTACAAAACCACTTTCATTTCTTTTTAAAAATTGAGAATTGTCAAAATATACTTTTTCTCCTAAATATTCTTTAACTACAACTTTACCTACAATAATATCATTATCATTTACTTTCACTTCTTCATTTATCAAACCAGTGTCTGGATTTAATTTAGAATAATTAGCACTTTTCATATTTTTTGTAAATTTAGGATCTGGAATCATAAATTCTTCAATAGCATCTGATTCTTCTATTATTTCTTCTCTATTTGAATATGTCCTAAATTTAGTTGATCTAAATAAACCTCTTTCAACAGAAGCTTTATTAAATAACAATGAATCTTCCTGATTATATCCAGAATAACATCCAATTGCAACTACAGCATTAATACCATTTGGTAAATTATTATTTAGTAAATATTCCGATAATTTTGATTGTACTAATGGTTTTTGTGGATAATACAAAATTTGACCTTCAGTGTCCATTCTATTTCTAAAATTTGTAGCATATATACCCAAAGCTTGTTTTCCTTGAGCTGTTAAATATTGATTTCTGGGAGCCTGATTTCGTTCAATAAAAGGTACATTATTAGCAAGAACGCCAAACATCATACTTGGATGTATTTCACAATGTGTAAATCTACAGGTTTTATTATTACTTGAATTTTTAATATCATTTGGAGTCATTGCTATTAAACATGTATTTGATTCTTCTGTATCTACATATTCTATTTTACCTGATGTTCTCAATAATTCTTCAATAGTTGTATCATTATCGCAATAATATTTGTCATCATAATCCGTATATGGATCATTTAAAGTACGAGTTCCATCTAAAGTACGAGTTCCGCCTATAAGATGTTTCCAATTGATTGTCTTATTACCAAGATTTTCTATATCATCTTTAGTTATTAATAATTTATTGTCCTCTACAATTAATAATGGTCTTGTACATCTACCAGAATCTGTAGATATTTTTATTAAATTATCATTATGATACCATGCTATTGATGTATATATATTAATAATTGCATTTCTTCTTAATAATCTAAGTCTTTTTACAAATATTTCGGGGTTAGTGTGATATCCCACAATTCTTTCATTTAAAAATACTTGACAATAATTTTTTATATCTTTAGTTCTGATTGAATATAATGATTTTAAATTATGATTATAAAGGGCTTTTAAAATAGGCATTGAATTTACACCAAATGTTACTTGTGCGAGAATAGCTATATTTTTTCTTAAACCTATATTACCACCATCTGGGGTTTCAGCGGGACATATTGAACCAAATGAACTGCCATGCAATGAATGTGGAGCTCTAATTTTAGCACTTTTCGATAAAGTTGTATTTATTCTTCTAATATGAGAAACATAGCCTAAATAATTTAATCTATTTAAATCTTGAACAACACCTTCTTTGCAACCACTGGCATTTTTTAAACCCCAGCAATTTTTAAAAGCATATAAAAAACCTTCATCTATTATTTTTCTATTAACTATTTTTTTTATTTTATTATCATTTACTTCATTTGCATCAGAAGAAAACAAATTCCAAAATTGAAAATCTGAATTATATTTTCCCTTTTCCAATGCCCAATATGAATCTGCTTCAAGACCACCATTGTCATTATTACCACCTTCTTTATAATATAATTTATTTATATTATGTTCCATTTCATTTTTACATCTAAAATATAAATCTCTAAAAATATTTCCAACAAGAAAACCTGCTATATCAACACGTTTATTTATAAATGAATCTCTATCCGTTTTTTCTTTATATTTTAATTCAGTTAAAATCAACTCTCTAACCATATATGCTAAAAAATGCACTTTTGGTAATTCATCTTTACCCGTATGTGGTAGTAAATAATTAGATAATATATCTTTTAAAAATATTGTTTTTACTATATCCGTTTCAGAATCTATATTTTTACCATACGCTGTAATTTTGTTTTTTAAAAATTCTAAAGCAAAATTTTTACTATTAATCATATTTGATTCAACTATAGTAGGTCTTATAAATTCCATCATTTCTTTACCAACATCGTTGTCTATATCTTTTACAATATATTGTAAAATTTCTTTATCAGAAACTATTCCCAATGCTCTAAATACAATAAAAAGTGGAATTTCACCATTTATATTTGGAATTGATATTCTAAATGTTCCCTTTTCTATAGTTTCATTTCGGGTCATTTTTGAATTTAAAACAAAAACTTTTGTTAGTCTGGCTGGTTGAAAAATATGTTCAGGAACCGATCGTATCTCAGCTTCATGTAAATATCTTTCTAATGGATCACTATGACTTTTAATATAAATTTTATTTTCTACTTGTCGTTCTTGAGATACAATTACCTTTTCTTTACCATCAATTATAAAATATCCACCCTGATCATATTGGCATTCACCCATTTTATATAAAAGTTCCTTTCGCATATGACTTAACACACAAGAATTCGAATGAAGCATAATTGGAACATTTCCCAATGAAATACCTGGAAATTTAAAAACCTTTCTTAAACCTATACTATTAGAATCTGATTGTAGTTCCCCATTAATATCATATATTTTTAAAATTATATATATATCACACTTTATACAAGATTTATATGTTAAATTTTTTAATCTTGCCTCGTTGGGATACAATTGCTTTACTTCCACTCTATCATCTTCACCATTATTCTTATAAATTCTTTGTTGAATGATTGGTTTAGTTATATATACTCCCTTTCCATCGTTTTCAATATGAATTTTACTATTTTCTTGTACATTTAATCCAAGATCACTATCATTCATATAAACAAATTCATCACCATCACCTTGTGCTGTTCCGCCCATAATAATTTCAACTTCGAATTTATTTATATCCGTGTTACCATATGGACTATATGGTAAAATTATTGGATTAAATTGTCTTATTGTTTTTGAAATCTGAGTATTTAAAAATATGTTATAAGAGTCCAATTGTGTTCTTGAAAGATAATTTGGAATTGTATTAAAATAATTATCAATTACATTCCATATATCTTTCTGCCAATCTATTTCATTATGTGACATATTATATTATAGTATAACATTCTATTTTTTTAAATAAATATTTACAAAATAATATAATTTAATAATAAAAGAATTATTAAATTTTATTAATATTTATCATTTTCAGCTATCAACTATCATTTTTAGCTATCATCTTTATATATTTTATCATTTTCAGCTATTTTATCAGCTATCATCTTTATATATTTTATCATTTTCAGCTATTTTATCAGCTATTTAGAATCATTTTTATCCAGGTTATCATCTATTTTATCATCATTTTTATCCAGGTTATCATATATTTTATCATCATTTTTAGATAGGCTATCATCCATTTTATCATCATTTTTAGCTAGGTTATAATGTTCCACTTTATTATTTAAAATTTTAACAAAATCATAATATTTTAAATTATCTACATTATTAAAAATAAATTGATGCCAAATTGACATTATTAAAATATCAAAATTATCTTTAGACTGATTTGGAATAAATGTATTTATTTTATTAATAATAAATTTTTTAAATGAGTTTAAATATGATTTATCTATAAATTTTAATGTTAATTTTCCATTTGGTTTATTCGTTTTATTAGTTTTATGTTTTTTATGTTTTAATTTTCTAGGATCACAAAGTAATTTAAAATTATCCACTTTAATAAATTTATCCATAAACTATTATAATAACTTTTTTCTAAGTCAATATTTTCTAAGTCAATATTTTTATAAGTCAATATTTTATAGGTTATTCTATGAGGTTTGTGTTATTAAATTTATCAATATTATGATATAACATCATAAATGGTAATATTTTTTTCAATTCGGTATTTTCTAAATCTTCTAAATTCAATTCCTTTATTAATTTACTATCTTTAATACAGTGTTTATTTTTTATATCTATTAATATTTTATTAGATTTATGTAAAAGTTTCTTTATGTCTCTATTCATTAATCTTATTTTGTCTAAAATATTATCCCGTGAGTCTTTATTTAAATTATATATATTTGAAAAATATGTTAATAAATTTTCCATTGATAAATATAATTTATCGTGTAAAAAACGTTGCTTATTAACAATTTCCTGCATTATTATTATAATAAATTATTTTTTAATATATTTTCCGCGTATTAAATCTAATGCTAATTATATTTATTTACAACATAATATGAATTTTAAAACAAATCCACACACGGGTCAGTTACGTGCTCAATTAATCTCCTGAGCCGTCGTTTTCGAGAAACTCTTCATTCTCGAAATTTAGTTCTCTTCTAATTCTCTCTCTCATTTCGTCCTCTTGTATCCGCTCAGGTCTAATACGGTTGTATATTGTAGTTTCTGCATATTTTATATCGCCGGGAAAAATGGCATATTTCCGGGTTAAACCATCAGGGGAGGCGGTTAAAAAAAGTCGTCCATCCCCATAATCTCTACGTAAAAACACATTACGGTTATAAGGAATACGAGTAGGACGTGTAATATTTTTATCAGGTAGGTGATTTAAATTGTATATAGCTATTTCTCGTAAATAATCAGTGTTCGGCCAATCACCGCTACGATATTCATGTACTTCTAAAAAGAACATCTCTTGTTGAATTTGTTCTTCTGTTATATCGCTGTTACTGTCGCTGTCACTATCGCTATCAGCGGCTGCTGCTCCACCTATTAATTTAATATAATTATTAAGTATTTTTTTTCCTATTTTTCCATAAATAGATACTTTTCTACCAGTTTTGGGATTTATTATATTTTTATACATTTATATATTATAATTATATTATATTAATTAACAATTAAAAAATTGATATAAAAATTATTGTTATAATTTTATATAAATGTTTAGTGATTTAAAACCTGAAAAATTAGATGATTTTATTGTTAATCATGATATAGCACAAAGATTAAAAAACTTTTCTCATAGTTCATGTCTTAATACTATATTTTATGGACCTGCATTTTCGGGAAAAAGAATATTAATAGATGCTTTTATAAAACATCTATTCAATTTAGATTCATTACAAAAAACTATTAATACATATGATACTAAAATTAATAATAATCATGTTAAAATTACGTGTATCCAAAGTAATTATCATTTTGAAATAAATTTATTTGAATATGGTTTATATGATAAACATGTATTATGTAATTTTGTAAAAGAAATAGCTTCTACTAAAAATATTTCCAAAAACACATATAAAATTATTGTTCTAAACAGGTTGGATAAAACTAGTGAAAATTTACAATTAGCACTAAGAAGAATTATAGAATTAAATTATAAAACTTGTAGATTTATAATGACTACTAGAAACTTAAGTAAAATTAATAATGCCATAATTAGCAGATCATGTCTTATGCGAATACCATTGCCAAATAAAATTCAAATAATTAATTATTTGAATTTTTGGAAAAATAAAAAAAATTTAGATTTTGATGCTAATAAAATTTTAAAATATACTAATTATAATTTATTTAGTATAAATTCTGTCATTTTATATGGTAAATTTAAATATGATAATGAAACGCGATATTATTCAAAATTATTTCATAAATGTTTAAAAGTTAAAAATTTAAATTTTATTCAAAATATAAGAGATTATATATATAAAACTCATTTATTAAATATCGCACCTAATGAAATATTAAAAGATTATTTAAATTATATTATTAATAAAAAAATATTTGATAATGAACAATTAATTGAAATTACTAAACAAGCAACTTTAAATGAATTCAAATGTATTAAAAGTAATAAATATTTCTTCTGCTTAGAGAACTTTTTTATATATATTTATAAGTTGTTAAATGAACCCATATAAAATATTAAATCTAAATAATAATTGTTCTAAATCTGAAATTAGAACCGCTTATAAAAAATTATCTTTAAAATTTCATCCAGATAAAAATTTAAAAAATAAAAAATTTTTTAATAAAAAATTTAAAGAAATATCAGAAGCATATCAAATATTATACAACGATGATAATAGAAAGGAATATGATGAAAATGGAAATATAAATATAAATTCTTATTTTAAAGACCCAGATAAATTATTTGAATCCATATTTAAAGACATTAATCCAAAATTAGCCGATTTATTAAAATCTACATATAATAGTTTCAATGATGCATTAAATGTTACTAAAAATCAAAATATTATTAATGTTATTTCAAATATGGACAAAACATCTATTATTAAAAAAAGTTCACAATTATTATCAACATATTTATCTGATTATTTTTCAAATGAAAAATTTATAGAATCTAATAATATTAATAATAATAATGATAATGATAATGATAATAATAACGATGAGTTAGTATTTAAATTATCTGATTTAGATAATTTAAATAATTTAGCTTTTCCAATTGAAATATATAATACTATTCATAAAATAAAAATCAAAATCATTTCGAAAGACAATTGTTATGAATGTTGTTTAAATACTGAATTTAAATCGCAAAATATATCAATTGGTGATAAAACATATAAATTTTGTTTAAATGATAAAATCCATGATAAATATATACGTACTAATTCTTATGATTTATTATCAAATATTGAAATTGGAATTGATGATTATTTTGATGGATTTTTATTTATTTTTGATACTTTCAAAAAAAATATATCCAAATCTATCAATTTAACTAAAAATAAATCTATGATAATCAAATTTCAAGGACAAGGATTTCCTATATGGTCACAAAAAACGTATGGTGATTTATATATAAATTTTTATTTAAATAAAAATATAAAAAGATTACATAAATATCCCATAAGTGAATTTTTCAAATATTCGGAGAAAATTGAAAATTTGATGGATATTATAAATATATATGATTAAGATAATATGAAACTTCATAAATTTACTAAATTAAATATTGAAAATATACAAAATATTAATATGCCTTTTAATATTAATGTTGAAGAATTAAATAAATTAAAACTAAAATCTATACCCATTATTTATGATATACTTAAAAACTTTTCATATAAATTAGTTGAAAATATTAAATTAAAAAGTGTGTTTTATAACAACATTTATATAAATGTTATAAAATCATCAAATATAAATTATAATAATAAGTATTATAAATTTATAAATAATGTTAAAAATAATAAATATACTAAAAGTGAAATATTTGATTATATCAATTTTAATACTGATATTACAAACCACTTTGATTTTAGCATATTAGATAGTAAATTATCTGCATATCCAAAAAGTATATTATCTAAATTTGTTCCACCAGAAATATTTAATGATATTCTCAAAAATTTACTACATAAACAAGAATATATTATTAAATATAAAAATAATACATTAAAATTTTATATTTATTCGGATGGAACATTTTCTAATTTTTATAAAACAATTCTTTTTATAAAAGGATTATATTTATTAGAAATATATAATTTAAATAATATTAATTTAACTATTCATATTTTTTTATCTGATATCAAAAAAAAAATTAAAAGTCATGGTTATTTAGGACCTAGGGAAATTAATTCAGGGCTAACAAGTTTTAGTCCTTTTTTAAATCCTGAAATTTGTATATTTAGAAAAGAAGAAGTAGATAAATTATTATTACATGAACTTACTCATGCTACATTTAAAGACGGTAATTTAAACGGTATTGATACAATTGAATCTAAAATAAAATGTTCATTTAATATTAATAAAAATAATAAAATTAATTTTTTCGAAGCATATACTGAAAGTATGGCTTTAATTTGTAATTCTGTTTGTAATTCAATTTTTTCTAATATATCTATTAGTGAAATATTTATAAATGAAATTAAATTTTCGATATTTCAATGTTCCAAAATATTACAATTTTACAATATAAATGATATAGACAAATTTTTTTGTACTAAATGTTGTTTTACAGGTAATAGTAAACATATTGAAAAAACGTCGGTTTTATCATATTATTTTTTAAAATTAGGACTAATATTTAATAGTAATTTATTTATGAATAAATATTTTTATTCCAATAAAATTTCAAGTAAAAAATTATTAATAGATATTAAAAATAATTTTATCAATTTTAAACACTTATTTTTTAAAAAAAAAATACATGACAAATCATTGCGAATGACCTTATATACTTTTATTTGGAATGTATAATTCTTTAAATTATATAAATATATTAAAAATATTTAAATGTTTTAATATATTTGTATATATTATTCATTATATGGGTATTAGAAATTTAAATGCACTTATTATGAAGTATTCTTCTAATGGTGTAAAAAGAAAAAATTTAAGTGTTTATAGAAATAAAATATTACTTATTGATACAAGTATTTATTTATATAAATATCTTTATGGAAATAATAATCATATAAATGGGTTTTTTTTTCAAATAAATAAACTAAAAAAATTTGGAATTATTCCTATATATGTATTTGAAGGAAAACCTCCTATTGAAAAAACAAATACTGTTAAAAAACGGGCGAGATACAAATCTAATATTAAAGTAAGATTAGAAGAAATAAGAAAACAAATATTATTATATACAAATAAAATAGAATCAAAAAAAAAAATTATAGAATTAATTAATCAAAAAAAAAAATTGGAAAAAAAATTAGTTTATATTAATTCTGATATTATTAAAAAAACTAAAATATTATTTGATTTGATGGGAGTACAATATATAGTAGCTAAATGTGAAGCCGAACATTTATGTTCTTATTTAATTAAAAATAAATATGCCCACGGTATAATAACTGAAGATATGGATGCTTTACCATGTGGATCTACTATAGTTATTAAAAAATTTAGTAATAAAAGTGATTATATACTTGAATATAATTTAAATAATATTATAGATGATTTGAAATTAAAAATTGATGAATTTATAGATATGTGCATTTTATGTGGAACTGATTATAATAATAGAGTGTCTGGGCTTAATCAATATGAAATTTATAAATTAATTATTAAATATAAAAATTATAAAAATATATATAAACCTTGTGCTAAATTAGATAATCTTCTAAAATTAGATAATCTTTTAAAAATTAGAAAAATATTTAAATTAGAATCCATTAATATAAATAATACTATTATAGACTTGATTAATTCTAAAAAAAGACCTGACCAATTGGGTCTAAAACTTTTTTTAAAAACAAATTCTACAATAAATAGAAAATTTTATAATCATAGAATATATTTAATGTTTAATAAAAAATATCAAAAAATATCAAATAATTTATATATCAGTTCTCTAAAAAAAATTTATAAAATTAACAAAAATGGCAAAATTAAAAAAATATTTAAATAGTTGTATATAAGTGTCCCATCCAATATTTTTTGATACATACCGGATTTTGAATACAACCTACTCGACTATTTTTTAAAAATAAAAATGAAATTGTATAAAATGTTACTATTTACATATTAACTTTACTGGGAATTTTTTACTAATTAAACTATTAAACTTTATCATCACATGTTTAAATGACCATAGTAGATTACAAAGTAAAAATATTATTTATAATAAATGGAAAAACTTATTATAAATAATTCAATATTTAGTTTATATACTTTATATTTTACAAATACAGATACTGGTTTAAATTGTATAGAACATTTTAAAAATATAATATTTTAATTTTTATTAATTTGGAAGTGTAAATAAATATTATATTCTTTAAATAAAATAACATTATTATTTGTGCTTAAAAAATTTATTTAAATAAAATTTTACTTAAAGTTTAGGGTGTATAATTATTTATAACGCGGATAAACCGATTTTTAAAAAAATATATATAGATTATAATGGTAAAAACAATTAATAAAAAAACCTCTGTTAGAAAATCAAAATCTAAAAAATCTAGAAGTTCTAAAACAAAAACAAAAAAAACTTCTAAATCTACTCCTACTTCTACTACTGTTCAACCTACTCCCGCCACTGCTACTGTTCAACCTACTCCTACTCCTACTACTGCTCAATCTACTCCCGTCACTGCTACTGCTCAATCTACTCCCGCCCCTGCTACTGCTCAATCTACTCCCGTCACTGCTACTGCTCAATCTACTCCCGTCACTGCTACAGCTCAATCTACTCCCGCTACCACTCAACAAACATCTACTGAAAATGTGATCGTTAATAATTCGGAAGGAATGTATCTTCAATTAATTGAACATAGTAAAGAAATGTCACATCTTCATAAAAAACTTACATCTTCACTTAAAAGAGTTCAAAAAGCTTATTTAAGAGAATGTAGAGAACTTACAAAACAAAAATCCTCTAAAAATAGAAAAAAATCTAAAGATCCCAATCGACCCAAACGTGCCCCAAGCGGTTTCGCCAAACCAACACAAATTACTAATACATTATGTGATTTTTTGGAGGTACCCCATGGGAAAATGGTAGCAAGAACGGATGTAACTAAAAAAGTTACTCAATATATTAAAAATAATAATCTTCAAGTTCCAAGTAATAAAAGACAATTTATACCAGATAATAAACTTCAAAGTATTTTAGGACCTCTCGATACTGTAAAAATAGGTAAAGATGGTTTAACCGATGCTCAAAAAGGTTATACATATTTTAATCTACAAAAATATATTTCAAGTCAATTTCCCAAAAGCTTTTAAACCCAAACAGTAAATAATTAATAAAATATTATTCTATTAATTATTCATAAAATAAATTCCAACAAATATGAAAAATCTACAAATATGAAAAATCTACAAATATGAAACATCTACAAATATAAAACACATGTGAATGGTGTTAAGTAAATAAATCACCAATACGAATATACATTAAAGTAAATCCATTATTTGTATTTAATTCGTATGCTAAAATATTAAATCCAATAGATTTATATACTTTTTTAACTAGATTATTGTTCAAAGAAGGATCTACTTCTACCGCCATAATCATATTTTTATGGATTATATTTTTATCCAGTAGATAGGTTAAACCATAATATAATAATTTAGTGGTTTCTCCTTTGATTGTTCGCTCTATCTTTTTATCCATTTGAGAATAAAAAGATAATAATCGTATATTACTAGTAAAAGGTTTTTTAATATCATATCCGTTATTTGGTAACCAACATTCTAATTTTATTAATATTCCTATATATGAATTGTGGTAATTTATGGTTAGAACATTATCTATATAATTTAAATAAATATCTTTATAAATTAAGGACATTTATATACATTTAAAAAATAATAAACAAGTATCAAATTTATAGATTATTTAACTATTATTAATAACCTCTCTATTATTTTCTAATTTATTACTCAATTGATTATATTACTATACTACTCAATTGATTATATTACTATACTACTTGATTGAACTAAATGTGGATATCCTTCCGCTGCTCCTTGCGAAACCATTGTTAATCCTGTCAAAATCCAATAACAAGATGTTATACAATTTTCTTTATTACTACCCTCAAAAGCAAATCTTTCAAAATAATCTAATAAAATATTTTGTAGTATTAATTTATTATTAATTTTATTTATCTGACTAATATGTTTAGAAAATATTTTACCTTTAGATATATCTATATATTGTGTTTTCATATTATAAGTAAGCATTGCTCTATAATTCCAAATATCTTCTATTTCTGTATACAATTTTTTTAATCGAATTAGATTTAAATCCAGAAACCATTTTACTTGGGTATATAATTCTAATTCATCCATTTTTTGAAATATATAAACACATTTTCTTTTCATTTTAATATATGGGTCATTTGACACATTTGATTTTATTTCTATATTTATTTGTATATTTTTTTGTATATTTTTTTTTATTTTTTCTAAATTTATTTTTATATCACTGTGGAAAGTATTTCTCGTATATGGATTTTTATCATCGTTTTTTAATAGTTCATTTATTGATTTAATATTAAATGCATAAATAAACCCATCCTGATCTTTAAATGAAAAGAAATTATCATAATTAATTTCATTTATAGTTTCAAATGTAAAAAAATCACATTCATTATTTACACTTTTTCTATTAAATAATGCTGGACCTTTATAAGAATTAAGTAATCGTAATTTATAACCTCTATATAATTTTTGAATTTTTAAAATTTTATTCGTATGCAATTTATATTCATCTAATGATGTTAAAAATTCAAGATATAAATTATAGTTATCTACTTTCTTTTTTTTTATAACTAAATTATAATATTTTAAAGCTAGTTTTATTTTAGACACTTTAAGTTTTTTGATATTTGGTAAATTATAAGAAAATATATCTATTATATTTTTATCTATTATATTTTTATCTATTATATTTTTATCTATTTCTTTTTTATCTATTTCTTTTTTATCTATTTCTTTTTTTAATATTTGTATTGGATTATCTATTCTTATAATGTTTTTACTTTTTATATGTATTCCACAATAATCTTGCTCTGGTTTTTTTTTATTATTACATTGATTTTTAAGATTATTGGAAAGTCTCGCCATACATTTATTGTTATCAAACATATTAATTTATTTACATATTTCTTTTTTAAATTAAAATATCAAATTTAAATATAAATTTTATACCAAATTAGAATTATTTATACCAAATTAGAATTATTTATACTAACTTTAATATCTTCTACAATACAACTTTATCATTTCGACTTTAAATACCAACTCCGATGTAAATACCAATTCTAATTTTAATTTTACCATTAATTTTAACTATTAATTAAATTAATATTAAATCTAAGTATGTTCAAATTACAATTAATTGTTGTATTTAAAAAAAATTTGACTTTGATATTTACTTAAAATTATATGAGTAATAAATCAATATAAACAAATTAAAATGTCAAGCGCAAACTCAATCTTTCTTTCCAGTCAAGTTCAACCTCAAAAAGTTGTATTTGAAAAACTAGCAGTAAATAAATATGGTGGTAAATTTTCTAAAGTATCTCATAATGGTGGCAGGTGGCTTCTAATTCAAACTCCTAAAATTAATTGTCCATTTGGCATTAATGTTTATGAAGATAAGGATAAAGAAGGTAATATTGTCAAAAAAACTTATTCTCTAGATGTTTCATTCTCTGGTTTTGAACCTTCTCCTGATTCTAATACCGATAAACCTCGATTGCCTAAAGTTAAACATCTACATGACCTTGTTCAAAATATGGAAAAACATTTGGTCAAACACGCGGCTAAAAACAGTTTTACATGGATTGGCGATAGTGATGCAGGAGAGCCAGTTTGTAAAGCTCTTTTGAGAACAAATATTCGATATTCAAAAGACTCAGCGACTGGACAAATTAGTAAAAAATATGCTCCTCGTATGAAATTAGATCTTCCTGTATGGGATGGAGAAATGAAATTCAAAGCTTTTGTAGATACAAGAGATAATGAAATTAAAGATATTGATGAACTTGTTAAACTTACATCTGGAAGATGTAATATTGTAGCTATTGTCAAATGTGATAAAGTAACATTTAATGGAGGGAAATACGGACTTAAATGGTGGGTTCAACAGCTTAAAATTTATAGTGTTACAAATTCAATGGATGGATACGCATTTATTGAAGATAGTGACGATGATGGAGATGCCGATGAAGCTGCTGAAGAACCATCTCCAGCATCTCCAACTCATGTTTCCGATTCTTCTAGTGAAGATGAAGATGAAGATGAAGAAAAAGATGAATTGGATGGTGGAGAATCAAATAATTCTTCAAGTGAAGAAGAAGAAGAAAAACCTCCAACACCTAAAGCAAAAAAAAAACGAGTAGTAAGGCGAAAAGCTAAAGTTTCAGCATAATATATTAAATATACTACATTAAATATACTACATTAAATAATTAATAAAAATATAAATAATTTTATTTTTTTTAATTATAATATATAAATATTAGATAAATCTATTTGTAATAAACATTTGGTAATTCATTACGTAATATTAACTAATTTTACAACATTCGGAATATCGACAGGGAGACATACAATGGCAAGGGACCAAGAAGAAACGACAGATAAGGATAATCCTTATTTAATATAGAGTTTAGCTCGAATACTCATATGATTTGAAAGGTTGGTGGTTCCAGACATACCTTATAGACAACACATCAGTATTATTTTTTATATAATTTATATTTAATTGTATTAATATTTTATTTTATTATTACATACATGGATTACAATATTTGTAATAATACATTTTTAAAAGAGTTTAACAAAATTATCCACAATTTAAATATTATCCAACATCTTGATATAAATGAAAAATTAACAATACACAATGAATTATTTAAAGTTGATAATGTATCATATATTCAAGGTTTGTATAGATGGTGGTCGGCATCATCTAGGATTAAAACTATTAAATTTATAAATAAATTATATAAAGATGCTTTACATATTAAAAAAGATCTTAAAATTAAAGATATTAATATTATATCAAATAAATTTAAAGAAATTATTAAAAAATATTTAAATTTATTAGAAACATATTTGAAAAATAGCATCAATGGTTTAAATAATTTACGCACTACATATATTAATGATACCGTTTTTTGTAAAAAAATTAATTTAATTATATATAATTTAGAAAATAATGTATAAATTAATAATTAAAAAAAATAATGTATATACAAAGCAATCCTATATAATATTGCTTTATAAATATATTAGCTGAAGTTTATGCACATATATAACGCTTTGTACATCTAGATGTGAGTATTAAAAGGACATTGTAAAAATTTAAAAGTATTTATTTAATATATATTAGTTAAATCGGATTATTTATAATAAATCTTTTTATAAATATCGTCACTTTATAACTAAATTATTAATTAAATTTATAAATTTTTTGGTTGTGGTAGTTGTTGACTTTTAGTCCCTGTTCGTCATGGTTTAATAAATTTTTTTTGACCATATTCGCCTTGATTTTTTCGGACTCTAAAATTATTAACAGAATGTCTAATAATATTATTATTTATTTGAAAATCATCAATAGTAGCTCGACGTAAATTAACTTTTTTATTATTTATATTATATATTATATCTTCAATATATTTTACCATTATATATATTACTATTAATTTATGATAATTTTAAGTGCTTTAAATTATAAATAAATCATTCATTTCATAAATTATAAAATATAAATTTGTTTAATTGGATCAAAACGGTTGTGAGTATTTAATTGGCTTAGAACAAATACGGCGTTTTAATTGGCTTAGAACAAATACGGTGTTTTAATTGGCTTAGAGTGTTTTAATATTATAATTTGATACATTTATAAACTTTTTATTTAGTAAATTATATTGATTGTAAAAAAAAACTATATTACATTTTTTTTTTTCAAAAACTTTTATTAAAAAAAAAAAAACC
>Ga0209425_10002432_pt1 | contig 20779 bp, 19 predicted proteins | sample COG_05_FD_184749 | JGI IMG/M metagenome (GOLD analysis project Ga0209425, IMG submission 184749) | Pelagic Microbial community sample from North Sea - COGITO 998_met_05 (SPAdes) (version 2) | ecosystem: Environmental > Aquatic > Marine > Neritic zone/Coastal water | place: Helgoland, sampling...
AATATATTAAAGTATATTATTAAACAAAAGCGAAACAACAAATGCGATAGTATCATGATATACACAAATAATCAGGGTAATAAAAAATGGATTACTATGATTACCAAATACTTTGATTATAAATTACAAGAACAGACGTTTGATAAAATAATATCCGCTTTCAAGGTAAGAGGAAAACAGATTGAATTATGTAGAACGTCACACGATAAGAGCGTGAGTGATTTATTTCGCTGTACAAAGATACCTGAAAATACGCAAATATGCTTCGTTGATGACCAATTACATCCTTTAATGAAACACGACAATGTTTATTATATAAACGTAAAACCTTACAAGTTTTCACTAGATTATGATATAATGGCTGATATATATTTTACCAAAAACGTAAAAACCAACAATAGAAAAGAATTTGTTGATTTTATAACAAACTACATGAATAAAAGTGGATTTTTAATTGAAAAAAAGGATGAAATTGAACATAAGGTAGATAAAACAATAAGCAAGAAATTATTAATTCACCTTAAAGATTTTTTCGGAAACGATAAAGAGACAAAACGCATAAAACGCAGAAGGAAGAATAAAACAGCTAAGTTATAATGTGTGTATATCTACACTGTCGTTAATATATTTTGAAATAACGTCCATTATTGACGTTGAAAGCAATAAAAATATCCCAGAAGTAAAAGCCACTTTCCGGTCAATCAACGCATCCATTTTAGAAACCTTCGTATTGTCTGTATAAGGATTAAATCTAAGTATTAGAAATATACATACATAGTAGCGCAAAAATAATTGTAAATTCAAACTATAAACAGGCGCAATTTCGGCAATTCCAGTCAACGTTAAGCCAAATAATAAGAAGGACAGGTAAATACTGTATAGGTATATTTGTTGATACCATTTATAACCACCAATCATATTATATTTACGATATAATATTATTTTTTGTGATGTTCATTATAATTTTGAATTGCTAATTTAACCGAGTCCTCTGCTAGCATAGAACAATGCAATTTAACTGGTGGCAATTTTAAATAATTAGCAATAACCGAATTTTTAATATTTACAGCGTCTGAAATATGTTTTCCGATGATATACTCTGTTGTATACGAACTTGATGCAATTGCTGAACCACATCCAAATGTTTTAAACTTTGCATCAGTTATATAACCACAATCGTCTACTTTAATTTGTAGTTTCATTACATCACCGCAAGCGGGAGCACCAACTATGGCGGTTGCTATATTATGCTGTGTAGAATCAAATGACCCTACGTTTCTAGGGTTTTCATAATGGTCAATAATTCTATTATGATATTGTTTTGCAATATTTTTATTAAAATTCAATCTATAAATATGTCTTGTATAGTTTGAAAACATATATAAATAAACTACTATAAAATTATCATTTGATTCTATATTGTCTAATTAATACAATTTGTTGTGTAGATATGTATATTAATTTTATAATAATTCATAATTCTATTTATTATATATATCCAGTGTCCGTGCACTACAATCATCAGCATCCACATATTTGGGCATCCAGAAATAGGGAATACAGTTTGCAGTATTAGGATAATACTCCTCATAAATCTTACGATAGTAGATCTGCTCTTGTGTTGTAGGCGTATTATGTGTCCAGCTTGAATGAGCGACTAGGTCCATATTTTCCACTTTATCTTTTATAATCTCAAACCACGACCCAGATTCGCCAGAGACACCGTCGCTAAACGCCTCTTTTCTTCTCCAAATAATGTCGTTTGGAATCAAATCAGGATATACATGTGTTACAGCTTCTCTCAACAATTGTTTTTCACATAGACTATTTTGAATATTTGATATATTAGACGTAAGTGGGTTACGAAGATTGATTGGTAAGCTAAGATAGTAATTAACAAATGTTCTATCTAAGAATGGAGTTCTAGGTTCTAATCCATGTCTAGATATACATCTATCCGAACGAAGAACATCAAACATATGAATATTCTCTAACAAATTTCGACATTCTCCGTCAAATTCAATAGTTGATGGCGATTTCAAGAAATACAAATATCCACCAGTTAGTTCATCGCTTCCATCTCCGTTAAAGACCACCTTTGCGTTGGTCTCACGTGCTATATATTTACCAATCAAATAATTACCTACACTGGCTCTTACGGTTGTTGTGTCGTAACTCTCTATATTTTCTATAACTTCTGGAATAGCATCAAAAAATTCGTCACTTGTCATTACTATTTCGGTATGGGTTGTATTTAGGTGTTCGGCAACTTCCTTTGCACGAACCAAATCTTCGGACCCTTTCATTCCAATACTAAATGTTCTCAATTCACCAGCGTAGTGTTTCTTAACAAATGCGGTAATTAGACTACTGTCTAGTCCACCCGATAACAAACATACAATAGGGCGCTCGCACGTATTTAATACACGTTTAATTACTGCCTGTTCCAGATGAAAAACAATATTGTTAAAAATATTCAATAGGTCGTTATGATAATTAAAATTAATCATTGTTGCTGGAAAATTAGTGGATATATAACGCTTATTTTGAATAATCGGTTTCCACTCAGCATTAACCTTGAACTCCAATGAATATTCAGAATATGTCCCTGGTGGGAATTGTTTAATTGTGTATGGTCGCACCACAGAATAATTTGTTTTGGACATATTATGTAACTCTGTATACGAATTATTCCACACCAAAGGTGTTCCGTCACACAAAAATGGATGTAGTGCCTTCATTTCAGAAGCAAACCCCATAATATTTTCACGGGTTATATTCTTATTATCAATATGATTAACAAGATTATCATTGATACTATCACGCTCAAATACAAAAAGCGGTCTTACACCAAAAGGATCTCTGGCAACAAATACTTTAGGGTCCTCTGTTCCACAGCGACAATCATATAATACAAATGAAAATACCCCATCTAGTAGCCGCAATGTTTGGCGGATACCAAATAAAATATATAAGTGAATAATTACTTCACAGTCAGAATCAGTCTCGGGTGTTACGCCATAATTACTATATATCTGCGAATATAAAATGTTATAATTATATATTTCGCCATTACATATTAGCGTTACTCCGTTGATATTTATAGGTTGATTTGAACTTTCATTCAGTCCATTAATAGCAAGCCTTTTGAATCCTAGGTATAATTTATCATTGTGATATATTTCTTTGGAATCTTCAGGACCTCTTGAATTTAATTTATCAAACGCGACTGTAATTAAATCTTTTTTAAATGTTGTCTTATTATTCAAAAGCGCAATTATTCCGCACATTTATTTAGTATAGCACCTTCTTTTTATATGTATAAATAAATCTCTAATGATATTATATTATATAATGCAAAAATATCCGATTGTTATTAAACAAATAGAACGTGTAGAAGATTTAAATAAACGCATATTCAATAGAAATATTCCATCTGGTGAAATCCAACCATGTATTAATACTCGCTCGGTTTCCACGAAATATTCGGTCATGCCTATTATGGATATTCGAACAGAACCCACAGTCAAGCTAAATAAATCGGTTCCTTACAACACACGAGAAACTTTCAATCCTGGAACGGCGCGAGGACCTTGGAGTGGGTATTCATCAAACGTCAACGACGAATCAACATTAAGAAATCAGTATTTCGCAATCCAGAATTGTGAAAAATCGGTATACGTACCTTCTTCTAACAGCGACCTATATAATGTGAATGTAGGTGGACGAAATGAAACACAGCCTTTTACTGACTTATTTAGTAAACCCGAATTAGGTTCGTTTAATCCAAATACTTTCAACGTAGGAGGAAATTTATTCGCAAATAATACAAGACAGCAAATGAAAGATGTTTAAATAATCATATTTTTTTAAATGTAATTATTTAATGGATAAGGGTAACAATAATACAATTAATAGTAACGCATTAAATAATGATATTGTTAATAAAGATATTCTCAAATATTTTTCCAACCCTTCCTACCAAACAATTAAAGATACTGATGTATGTGAAATAAATCCAGAGGATAAGAAATTCTATAGAAAGCGGGTTTTGGCTATGGGAAAGGAAATATATTCTGGAACTAGTTATGACGATAATATTAATAAATCATTTGATAACTTTATTTCTTTAGCAATTAATCATTGCAAAATAATAGATATGCGCGATATACTTCAGGAGGATTATCCGGAACATACAGAAAACCCCAATTCGCAAGTAGCTGATGATTTTGATATAAATAATACAAATACAGGTGTAATGCGAAAAAATAAACCAAGCAGTAATCCATTAAATGGATTTGTAAAAATTACAACGAACAGCGAGAATAAGTTCATACCAACACAACGAAGTGTTAACTTAAAACAAGATAAATTAAAAACCAAGGGAATTAAAAAAAAAAAGAAAGATAAAATCTGTGATTAATCTAATATGGCGAAAAAAATACGAAATAATAATAAATCAACCCGCCGGAATTCAAAGGGTCACAATACAAAAAATCATACTACGAATAATAAAACTGAAAAATTCAAGAAGGTAACTTGTAGTCCATCTAGTAAGAAAGATTTCACGTGTTACGATAGCAAATCGTTACACCATATGAAGACTGAATGGAATAATAGACATCGCGATGATAAAATAGAATCAAACGATGAACGTAAAATATGGAATTCTTTGAAAGATAAGATGTCTGAGGTATGTAACAACGAACAATGTTGGTTAAAACAAAAGTTTATGGAAAATAATCTATCTAATGACCTTACTATCTATACATTTGCACCAAAAGCACCGAAAAAATGGATTGAGAATCCAAACGAATGGCTGAATAGCACAGATATTACCAAAGTAATGAAACAATATGAAAAAGAATATGATGATTTTGAATTCATAGGTCCATCTCCAATAGATTTTGATAGCAATGATGGTGGTGATTGTGTATGGCCTAAAATATGTAACTTTGACATAGCAGATATGATACGCAGAGAGAAGAAGAAGACCGGATTTATCTTCAATCTTGATCCACACTATAAAGGAGGCTCACATTGGCTAACAATGTTTCTAAATATTAAAGACAAATATCTATTATTTTTTAACAGTACAGGAGACGGTCCTGGTAAAGAAACATCAGCACTAATAGAGAGAATAATGACGCAAGCAGACAATATGGGTATGAATTTAAAAAAACACATAAACACTAAAAGTCATCAACGCGAGAATACGGAATGTGGTATATATTGCCTATATTGTATTAGCGAATTACTATCTGGAAATAAGGAGCCAGAAGATTTTCTTACTAAGAGGATTAGCGACGATGATATGGAGGCATTAAGATATAAATTCTTCGCTAATCCCGAACTAGACCATGATAGTAAACACCACCGTAAAGGACATGATGATACAGACCACATTGATAGCGATGATGACGACATTTAAATAACACGAATGTAAAGCAATTAAGATAGTAATATAAAAATATAATGCTGATAATAATATGGCTGGATTTGCAGAAAATTCTAACAAGAGTATGATATGGAATATGTTGCTTGAAAATGGAACGTTTAATAAATTAACAAACGAACAAAAACCGCAGATTACGGAAAATTTTGATAAGATAGTAGGTGAAATTAATTCAGCGGAACCAAATGAAACGCTTGTAAATAAAAATAAAAGTCTAATATTGAAAATTACGGAGGTGGCAAATACAATGTATAATTCATCGCCTATGACGAAATCAACTCCAATAACATCATCGGAAATAATAAATCTTAGACAGGAACAATTTTCAGACAGCCTTAAAAATAAACAGACCGAATTCGATACATTTATGAAACGAGAAACTCCATCAGATATTGATTTTTCGGACAAATTGGACAAGCCTATAGGAAATCTCGATTCTATGATGTCACAGGCAATGGCGAGTAGGGAAATAGATATGAATATGAATTTTCCACCACCGCCTCCTAAAAACACACCACAAGCATCATCAAATAAATTTGTAACTAATTTGGTTATAGGTGACAATGTTGATATATCAAGCGAGACTATTAAAATAGAAACAACAGAATCACTCCAATTAAAAACAATATTGGAACGATTGAATGTTATTCAAAATAACCAAGACAAAATAATGAATCAATTAACAACTTTGAATGGAGACGAGGTATTTAAAGATTCCAAATAAAGGTTAATAAATTATAAAATTAACTAATAAAGTTATAATTTATCTCTAATTAATTGTTTAGCTTTACAATAGACATATGTTTTAATCATTTCGTGTGGTGTAAGAAAGCTGTCACATAGCTCCTCTTTAAATTCACTCATCCAATGGTTATTTACAATACATTGAATATCACTCACGCCGTTACAGAATTCTAGACACCCTTTTTTATTAAACCATGACATAGCCAGTTTATCTCCAATGCTATTTTCCTGGTAAAAATAAGTAAATAGTAATTTATCAATGTTGTCTTCGTTTTTAAAATCATATTTTTGATTTTCATTTTTAAAATGTTGTAAAATTTCATTAATTTCAATCTCAAGATACGAAACATTCTCTATTTTAATTACAGATGCCATTTTCAATATGATAGTAATATATTTTTACATAAATTTAGAATCTAATTTAAAACGTTTAATAACGGCATAGAATATTGCGCTTGCTATGAACCAAACACCAGTTGCTTTAATAATGGGAATTAATATACCGTCGTGATTAGTAAAGAAATAACTCATAAATCCACAACTAATAAATAACAATATCAATGCGTAAGTTGTACTTATTGTAAATTTAGCAATAAATTTATTACTTTTACCGGTTTCTTTCATAAAATATATGGTAGGAATTAATGATATAGGAAACGACCACCATATAGCACCTAATAGTGGATCCATAAAAGTTCCTATATAACTAATGCTAGCTGTAATTAGTCCTCCTAGTATAAAATTTTGAAATAGTTCATATAACAATGATTCCATTATATATAATACGTATATTTAAAATCAAGATAACATCTACTCCACCAATTTTTCAAATATAAATGTTGATTTATTTCCTTCTTTTCTCTCTACTAGAAGACCAACCTGTATAGGGACGCCATCCTTATAACTGTCTAAATCATAAACCTTATTGGTTTCTGGGTTAATTGCGTAGGTTATTCCGTCACTGGCTTTCCAAGCTTTTGCCCGCCATATTTTAGTGGTTTTATTTTGGTCAGCAAGCGTGTCGCTTTCTTCCTGTTCTATTCCCGGGACATACGCAAACTTACCAGATTCTACCTGTCCAAACGAAAAGCACTGTAATTGTTCGGCATCATCCTTGTCCGAATGAATAATACAGTCAATAGACGCCTCTTTCACGGCTTTTAATAATTTATTTGTTAGCTCTTTTTTCATAGTGGATATTTCAAATAGCGCCTCGTCGCTGGTCAACACCTTCTTGGGATCTTCTCGCCCCTTATCCTTTATTCTCAATTCAACAGCTTCATCGTTTTCTATTTGTTCCTTTGTAAATTCCATCAAATATACGAACACCTTTACCGTCTGAAGCTCTTTGGGTAGGGCTTGGTGACTGCATATACGTCTAGCGCGCCCGATTACCTGCTGTATACGAACCGGATGCCAGTAAGGCTCGGTGACGTGAACATACCTAACATTCTTTAGAGAGATACCTTCCGCTCCAGAGGCAGTAATCATAAGCACTTTGATTATTTCCCCTTTCATATTCGTATCTGATATAGCGGCGAGTTCCTTTGCTAATTGTGCAGGCAGGAATTCCCAGTCGCCATTAAAAACATTACGAATTATCTCCTTTTCCTCCGGCGTTTCTGTGCCGGTGTATAGCGCAAACATTTTCTTACCCTTATCCTCGTCTGAAATATCAAGTCTCCATGTACCTGACACATTTTTTATTTTAAATTGTGCGAATCCATCTGTTTCCAGAACCAATTTGAATATACCTATTCCCTCAAGCGTTCTGAATTGTGTGTAAATTAAATGCAACCCTTCAAATTTTTCCTCATCGCGTATATTTTCAAGCATATTCAGAAATTTAGGACTGTACATCTCTAGAGCATCAGGCGTGAGATATTTGTCTCTGTCCTTCTCCAACTTAGCCAATGCTCCGTCTATTCGCTCCTGATACGAACCGTAATCATCGGTATTTTCTATGACCTCGTCTGGGTCGTATGTGCCGTCAACCTTGTTCTGTTTTTCCTTCTTAGTAACTGCGTCAATCGCGTCCTCACTAGCACCCTCCTTCACAATCGCCGCCTCCAAATCATTAACATTGTCCGGTAAAGGTCTTGTTATATGCGGTCTAGGAAACACGAAATTACAGAATGCTCTAGAGAAAATGCGGTAGGTTGAAGAAGACTCTTCAAACAGTCCAGACGTAATTTGTTTCTTTTGTTTTTTAGCGTTATTAGATTCGGTCTTTCGCTCGCTCGCTCGCGCCTCTTCATATATTGTAAACTGGAAATCGCTCATTGGAATCTTCACCACAACTAAGTCAATAGCCTCGTTGTATCTAGGCATAAGACTTTCCATATCTCTAAAATACGAAGTCAGTCCAAGAATACGTCGCTTGAATAGGTTCATATTTTTAACATCGTTGGTCGTCTCGTCAACAAACGCCTTCTTAAATTCGTCAAGGGTGTCTGGGAGTGCTTTATATGATTCGTGTTTTATATCGGTTGGTTTTACTTTGAATCCCTTCTTGGATAGAATACCGGTTATTTTACTAACGAATTCGTCGTCGCTCACTTCACCTCGCTCCCCAACATGAACACCCTTGTAATCCTCTTTCTGAACCTTATTGACAAACCCGAAAGGATTCCTGGTTATAATAAGGGTCGTAGAAGTAGGCTTATAATCTATAAAGTCCAACATATTTCCACCGTATGTTTTGCTATTAAATATTTGCTCAAAGAATTTTTTATCTACACGCTTATCGTTTTTAATACTCAATTTGAAAGACCACGACTTTATTTTACCGCGTAATATATTGAACAGAATCGCAATCTCATTTGGTTTGTTAATAATTGGTGTTCCTGTGAGAAGCACCATTTTCGCATTATGTGCGTTCATTAAGTATTCATACATTTTACCCGAGAGCGTATCTGCGCGTCCCATTTTATTCACTATTCGGCCTATAAAATTATGTGCCTCGTCTATAATTACAACCGCATTGTCAAATGGATTAATCGTGTAGTTATTCGTCATTTTTCGCAGTGAATCGTTTCGCAATCCATTATAATTAATAAACTTATATTTTGAACTAATCATCTGATTTAGTTGCGAATCAAGGCTTGATTTTTGCGATGAATCTAATGAATCAAAATTAGAGGCCTTTGTAACGTTCATTAACCATGCTCCCTTCTGTTTATTTATAAAATCAACCGAGAGTGATAGTGCCTGAGATAACGAATCTACGATTTCCTTCTTTTTGTCGGCTAGGTCATTGGTAGATATGAACTCCCAAAACTGGTTCTTTTTATACATGTCGTCGCCGCATTTCTTGAGCTCCTCCTTGTAGTTCATACTCAGTGATGCCGGCGTCATTATGATAATCTGTTTGCTGGTTTTCAGACCTTCTGCAATAGCAATCGACGAGCAGGTTTTACCCGACCCGAGTCCGTGGAAAAGGAGCACGCCTCTGTAAGGGGTATACTGAGATATGTAATCTCTAACCAATTTCTGGTGCGACATCAGTTTGAATCCATCACCGTCGGTCTTTTCACACGAAGCGTTTTTCTTGTCTCTCGCAATATCCAGTTTATATTTATTGAATATACCTGTTACAAAATTAACAAATATTTGACGATTGTTAAGATAATATGCAGAGGCCTTTATCTTATTAACCTCGGGTTTCGGACCAATTCTATTCGCAATTGTCTCGTTGTTTATTTCAACCATCGTAATTGGTCCTGCGTCGGCAATGCCCTGCGGTGGTTTCGTCTTCCTTACCACCGTCTTTGGTGCGACAATCGGGTCATCGCTGTTTAATTTAATCTTTACCTTAAGTTTTTTAATTTTAACAGGTTTAATGATTGGCGTCTCGGTAGGACCAGCATCATCCGTCGGACCAGTATCGGGATCCTCCACATCAACACTCGGTATAGTATCTGGTTTTTTTATAGCACGCTTTACAGATATACGTCTATTTCCTTTAATATTTTTGAGAAAATCGGCCCTATCAACATTTTGGTTCTTAGTATTATCAATGACAACGGTATTAACACTGACATTTATTTTTTTCCCAGGTATGTTAACATAGACTGCTTCTTGAGCCTTCGGTGTTTTCTTAACCTTTAATTTTTCTAAAAGTTCATTTTGCATCTATGAAATTAGTAGATATAAAAGTTTTGCCTAATCAATAATATTCAACGCTTTTTGACACGCAATTTGTTCGGCTTTTTTTTTTATTTTATGAGTGGCGCTGGATAGAAATACGAATACCGGTTCGTTCTTCTCAAGTAGTTCTGATATTTTATAGAATGAACCGAATACTGAAAAATCAATAGCATCTTCAATGTTTACCGAATGAATCTCTTGATTAATGCACACATAGACACCCATTTCGTAACCAGTATCAATATCGTGTGAAATTTCAAGATAGTCTGGTGTTGTCTTAAATTCTTTCTGGATTTTCACCTGTAGGATGTTTTTGTAGTTGTCGTCCGTACTGACAAGTTTTACAAAATCAACATGTTTGTCAAATATAGCCTCTACGAATATCTGCGACATTTGAAACCCAGGACCACAATGAAATATATTCTTGAACCACCCGTCCTCATCATTCACGTCTATTTTATTAAAATCAAGAAATAATGCCCCTAGAAATGCTTCAAATAGACAGCCCAGTTTCTTTAGATTTGTTCGCGTCTTCTTTTCTTCTGCGTGACGAGACATAATGAGCCATTTATTTAACTTCATATCGTATGCTAACCGACCAATGTGCTCGTTCTTTACAAGAGCGATTTTCTTTTCGGTCATGAAACCCTCGTCTGCTTTTGGAAATCGCCTATACAAATTGTATTTTGTAATCAACTCTAGAACGCCGTCTCCAATAAATTCAAGACGTTCGTTTGATTTCGTTTTAAGCGCCATACAGTCCGCTGGTTTATCAACGATGGTAATATTAGCCGCCGTATTCTCAATAGCCGGTCGCTTGGTATACGATTTGTGGATGAACGCCCGTTTGTAGAGGTCCAGATTATTCACTTTGGCGGTAATTCCATATGTTTTTAGAATAGATTGAACTTCGTTCAATGTAATCTCTCTGTTTTCAGGATTAAATGGATCAAAAACCAACGCACCATCTTCAGTAACAACGTCGCCATCATTTGTTATACTTTTGATTTCCTCCATCGTGGTCATTATATTATACTCCATAGATAGGTTTAAACCATATTCATAAGAATATCATACCAAACGTACCAAACATATAAGAAAGATATAAGTTTTATAAAGTAATTTAAATAAAATCTCGTAACCTAATTGAATGCTAATTAAAATAGATATTCGCGAGACAGCTCTATATGAAAAATGTAATAATATGGTGAGTAATTTTTCAAATATTAAAATAGAATTAGAGCAACTTCCAATTAGTGACATTATTATATGCGACGATGATGGTCTTGAATTAGTATTGATAGAGAGAAAAACACTGAATGACCTTGCCTCTAGTATTAAGGACGGCAGGTACAAAGAACAAGGATATCGTTTGGATGGAATGCCACAGCATAACCATTATATATACTACTTGGTAGAAGGGTCTTTGCAAAGCTATAACCCGAGTAAGGCCAGATTAGAGAGAAAAGCCCTACTATCGTCATTCGTATCAATAACACATTTTAAAGGATTCTCCATTCACCGCACAGATAATGTCTTGGAGTCTGCCGAATGGATATTAGCATACGCAAATAAAATACAAAAGGAGAAGAGCACCCCTTATTATAACATCACCAACGATAACACGAGTAGCACGCCAGATAAAAAGGCAATGGATTACGTGAACGTCGTTTCCAAGGTTAAAATGAATAATATTACTAAGGAAAATATTGGCGCAATAATGTTGTCGCAAATACCACGCGTTAGCTCAACAATTGCTATTGCTGTTATGGAAAAATATATTACGATATACGAACTTATAATTGAATTAAAAGAAAATCCTAAAATATTGGAAGATATTAAATTAGAGACAAACGGAAAATTTAGAAAAATATCAAAGACCGCAACGTCAAATATATATAATTTCCTAATACCTAATAGTAATCCAGTTATATCAGTAAATACCGAATAGATTATATATACAACATTATATATAATGAAAAAACTAATGAACGAAATCTGTAAAGCTATTGGAGTAGCGGTAATCTCTATAATAGCAATATTAATTATAATAAGAACATTAAGTTGGCAGCAGAGCATTATTAAACGCGTTATGGTAACAAGAGAAGGGCTTGGTGGATTTGGTGATAGCGATGGCGATGGCGATAGCGATAGTGATAGTGATAGTGAATGTGACTTTAAAGGGACACGGAATAAAATAGTTCAATTGATGAAGCTACAAAAAAAAAATAAAAAGGCAGGCATATCTGGCAATATTGTTGCTGGTATAGAGAAAAACTATTATTCAAAATACTATGACAGTAGTGATGAAGAATGGGATACAGGTTCGGAAGGCGAGGGAGATTTAGAAAAAGTATGTGATTTTCATAAAAAACAGAGCTTGAGGGAGAAACAGCAAAAAGCACGAAAAGACGCCAACGATATTAGAATTAGCAATGATTCAGGTAATAGTATGCCATCGTCGGGTGGTGGGATGTTTGGCTAATTAAGGTATTTGGCATTATACGAATCATTGCTATTTCCGACAATATCTCTATCGTCATACATATTGTCTAGTGGCGTTTCTAACCCGATATACTGTCCTTTTGGGTCGTGTGCCGGAAAACTATTTTTATTATATGGTGGGTCATCTCTCCCAGCGTCTAATAATTTATATTCATCTTCGGGATGTGTATCTGGTAACCCTCCCTGCATATTCTCTGGACTGGGACGCGCCTTATAAATGCGCTCGCCCTGCGTATTATATACTTCTTGTAAATAGAGAACCGGGCAGCGAATTCCCTGACTTCTTTGCCATTTCATAAATTGGACGTATTCGTCTAGGTTATTAAATTTCAGCGGATTAACACCCGGAACCTCTGACACTTTAGAGTTGCTCAAATATAGAGTTGTGCCGCGCTGTACGAGCACATTTGGACACCGACTAGTCACATCATCAAAACCCTCTGTAGTGGGCTCGTTCATAACAAAATTCAAACCAAGACAAAATAATGTGATTATGAATATTATTCTAATAACATACATTGTATTCATTATATATAATAATGTAGATATTTTATATAATGAAGTTCGTTAGTATTCTTAACAACGGCGGCGAATTTGACGATTTGGTGAAAGAGTCGCCTGCACTTGTTAAATTTTTTCACCCAGATTGCGGACATTGTAAGGATATGGCGCCGCATTGGGACTCGCTTAAAGATAAATTGAAGGACCATCATCATAAGAATATCAATGTTATCGAAGTTCATGCGGATGCTCTACCAGAGATTAAAAGTGATTGTGCTAAAAACATACCTGGATACCCAACAATTATGGAGGTAAAAATGGATGGAAAAGGTGGAAAGGAACATAAAGGGGAACGTCACGCAGATGCACTGCATAAGTTTTTTTTGGATACGTTTATAAAAGAAATGAAGGATACAAAAGAAATGAAGGGTGGAGGTATCAAACGCAGATCAAAACGAAGAGGTAAAAATAAGATGAAAAAAACGAATAAAACAAATAAAACAAATAAAAATTCTCGTAAGAGAGGGAGAAATAAGAGAATGTCTAGAAAAAAAAGGAGTAAAAGGAGTAAAAAACGATAAATTATTAAGGCATAAACATATATCCACCAAGACCCATTAGCAGTAACCCAATTGCCTTATATATAGTGAATTGATTCATTGCCATTATGTAAACGGCGCCACCAGAAACAGTCATTGAAATCATAAACCCGGCTAGTTTCATTGTTTCAACCGCATGATACTGTAATAGAGACGAGGCAAATACGCGAACTGTAGTTCCAAATAATCCAAGACCAGCAAGACCAAGCCATTCAGTATTTGTCAATCCTCTTAATTCAGAGACAACGCTTTGTTTTCCGTTGCTGGTTAATAATACCAATGAGCTAATAAACAAGAAGCTCGCAGTTAAATCAAATAATACTAGAGCTTTTGGGGATATTTTTTTAATTATATGTTTCGCGTAAGCAGATGTTACCCAACCTATTATGGCAACCGTAAAATAGAAAATATATACGGCGTTTTTATTTTTCAATACACTCATTATAAAATAGAGGTATATTATAGTTTATACCCTAATAGTTTATACTCAAATAGATTATACTCAAATAGATTATACTCAAATAGATTATACAATAGCAAATTTATTGTATAACCTTTAAAATTGAATTAGATAGTATAGAATCATATAATATACTATAATGAATGTCTCATACAGATTACTGAGCTTTGCAACCTCCGACAATGAGAAACCTCCAGATGAGTGTGATGAAGGTAGCAGCAGTGGTTCGGAACAGAGTTATGGTTCTGACGGTGAAAAACCCGAGTTCCATAAAAAAAAAGATAACAAGGAGTTTCTCGTACAAATGTTTGGAATTAATGAAAAAGGCGAAACAGCATCCATATTTGTCACTGGATACACGCCATTCTTTTATGTGAAGGTTCCGTCATACTGGAAATCAAACGAAAAGCACGATTTTATAGGTAAACTGAAAAATGATATGGGTGAATGGTATCAGGACAGTATATTCAGTTCAAAATATGTAAATAAGAAAAAACTATATGGATTTGACGGCGGTATTACACACAAGTTTCTGCTTATACAGTTTAATAATGAGTTGGCGATGAAAAAGGCAAAAAATCAATGGTATACATACGTTAAAAATAACCGCCGACTAGGTAAATATCACAATACCGAAATATACGAGGCGAATATTCCGCCCATGCTGCGAATGTTCCATATTCGCAAAATGAGTCCGTCTGGATGGGTTGAATTGCCTGCAGCAAAGACGATTGTCCACAAGTTTCATACAACCACTTGTAAATATGAGTATACTATTAATTATCGGGCGCTTAAACCGCTGCCAAATAAAGAGACACGCGTTCCATATAAAATTGCGAGCTTTGATATTGAGGCATCCAGTAGTCACGGTGATTTCCCTCTTGCAAAGAAAGACTATAAGAAACTAGCGACTAATATTATTGATAAGTGGGACAATGAAATCGATAACGAAGATACGCTTCGCTCTATGGTATTGACTGCCTTTAAGATTCCGGGTTATGGCGAAGATGACATTGAGATTGTATTTCCAAAGACACCTATTAAAGAAATCGAAGTAAACGAATCATTTAACAGATGGATTAATGTTAACCTGGACAATGTTGATATTAGCAACTTTAATGATGAGGAACCGGAAAAGGACGATGAACAAGTATGCGACGAGGGTGTGGCGCGATTAGATTGTGAAGATATTGGAAGAAGCCAATTCTCGTTCAAAAAAAAGAAGGACGTCTTCACCAAAAAGGGGTCGGTTATTAATTGGTTAAATGATGATGCAATTAAGCGCGACTATAAACTGGCTAAAATTACAAATTCGTTTGAATACTCGTCTATATTTCCGCCATTAAAAGGGGACGAGGTTACCTTTGTCGGAACAACATTCCTGCGGTATGGTGAAGAAGAACCTTATCTAAATCATTGTATTGCGAAGGATACGTGTCACGATTTACCTCAGGTAAAGAATTCGGTGATTGAAAGTTACAAAACCGAAAAAGAGGTAATGCTCGCATGGAGCAAATTAATTCGTGAAGAGGATCCAGATATTGTAATCGGGTATAACATATTTGGTTTTGATTACAGCTTTATGTATGAGCGCGCCGAGGAGCTAGATTGCGTAGAGAAATTCATGCTATTGTCGCGAAACAAGGGTGAATCTTGTTTATCTTCCAAATGGAAAGATAAGAAAGAGGTAAAAGGGTTGGAATCAAACACCATATTCATCGCTAGCGGACAGCACGATATTAACTATGTAAAAATGCCCGGTAGGCTTCAGATTGATCTATATAATTTCTTCAGACGCGAATATCAACTAATTAAATATAAACTAGACTATGTGTCTGGCTACTTTATTGGCGACAAGGTGACTAAAATTGAGCATTGTGAGAACTCTACTAAAATATACAGCAAAAATCTTAGTGGATTGGAAAATAGCACGTTTGTAAGTTTTGACGAAGAGGCGCACAGTGTGGACCAGTATAAGGACGGTGCGAAATTCGAAGTATTTGATATTAATGTAGAGGAAGGCACATTCTACATAAAGGGTATTGAAACGCCCGATATGACCAAGAAAGTTCGCTGGGGGTTAGCTAAGGACGACGTAACACCGCAGGACATTTTCAGAATGACAAACGAGGGACCTAAAGAGCGGTCTTTAATTGCGAAATACTGTATTCAGGATTGCAATCTCGTTCATCATCTCATGAATAAAATAGATATTATCACGGGATTTGTGGAGATGGCTAGTTTGTGTAGTGTTCCGCTTGACTTTCTTGTAATGAGAGGACAGGGAATAAAACTGACGAGCTATATTGCCAAAAAATGTCGCGAAAAAAACACGCTGATGCCTGTTATTGAAAAATCCAACGATAATGGTGGATACGAAGGGGCGATTGTGTTGGATCCGAAATGCGATTTGTATCTAGACGATCCTGTTGCATGTGTGGATTATAGTTCGCTATATCCCTCATCAATGATTAGCGAGAATATATCACACGACAGCAAAGTGTGGACAAAAGAATATGACCTTTTAGATACGCTTGTAAAAGATACAGGGGAAACGGATAAAGAGGGTAACTATATTTATGATAATTTAGAAAATTACAAATACGTGGACATTACTTATGACACGTATGAATGGCGACGTAAAAACGGAAACGAAAAAGCCGCAATGGAAAAGGTTAAAGTAGGATATAAAATATGTCGCTATGCGCAATTCCCCGAAGGAAAGGCCGTAATGCCTGCTATTTTAGAAGAGTTGTTACATGCTCGTAAGACAACACGCAAACTCATTAAAAAGGAGAACAACGAATTTATGAAAAACGTGTTGGACAAACGACAACTTAGTATCAAGCTAACAGCAAATTCGCTTTATGGACAAACTGGTGCTAAAACAAGCACATTTTACGAGAAGGATTGTGCTGCTTCCACGACTGCAACAGGACGAAAGCTCCTTGTCTATGCTCAGCGAGTCATAGAAGAAGCATACAATAATATTGTTGTTGATACAAAAAATCACGGTAAAGTTAAAACATATGCCGAATATGTGTATGGAGATACAGACTCGGTATTCTTCAAATTCAACCTTCGCGAATTAGACGAGACGCCTATTATTGGGAAAAAAGCATTGGAAATTACGATTGAGCTCGCGAAGCAAGCCGGTGAATTGGCCAGTAAGTTTCTCAAGAATCCACACGACTTGGAATATGAGAAAACGTTTCTGCCGTTTTGTCTGCTCTCTAAGAAACGATATGTAGGAATGCTGTACGAAGACGATCCCGAAAAATGCTCTCGCAAATCAATGGGTATCGTTTTAAAACGACGCGACAACGCACCAATCGTAAAAGACGTATACGGCGGAATCATTGATATTCTAATGAAAGAACAGGATATTACTGCGGCAGCAAAATTTCTAGACAAATGTCTTCAAGATATTGTAGACGAAAAATACGGAATGGACAAATTGGTAATTACAAAATCGCTGCGAAGTGGCTATAAGAATCCTAAACAGATTGCGCACAAGGTTCTTGCCGACCGAATTGGTAAGCGCGACCCAGGTAATAAACCGAGTAATGGAGACCGCGTGGCTTTCGTTTACATTGAGAATCCAGATAAAAAGGCGCTACAAGGTGATAGAATCGAAACACCCGAGTTCATCGCAGAGAATGATATAAAAATTAATTATTCGTTTTATATTACGAACCAGCTAATGAAACCAATTCAGCAGGTCTTTGCATTAGTATTAGAAAAATTACCTCAATTCAGAAAAGCAAAAGGACAAGGAACCTTGTCTAAATGGAAGCGCGAATTAAGAGTGCTTCGCGAAAAATATCCTGATGATAAAACATATAATAAGAAACTAGAGGATCTTAGAGGTAAAGAAGTGAAGTTAGTTTTATTTGATAAATACCTAATAAAAATAAGAAATAAATATGCTGGCGATCAAAGCCTCTTTACTTTCGGTAATATAAAGAGATAATTATAATAAGATAATTATCATAGATTTAAAGATGGGTCAATAGACGTGCGATGGGTTGTTGTGCTATTATTAACTGTCGGTGTATATAACGAATATTCAAGCGAAATACTTGGTGCTTCTGCAATATTACTAAGAATATCATTTGCTATCTGCTCTGCTATGTTTGTCAAATCGGTCATATTGGTTTCATCTACTTCGTTATCTTCATTGTTATTGGTTGCATTTGTCGCAGTTGTTGTAGTTGTTGTAGTTGTTGTAGTGTCCGTCGTGTCACTATTACTGCGAATATCATAACGACACATAGGACACACAGAACTATGATTAAACCATTCGTATAGATTATTAGTATTGAAGGTGTGACCGCATTGAATAATCTGTGTTACATTATCATTCGCGTTAAAACTTTCCCGAGTAATAGGACAGGTTGTATTTTGGGGCCTCTCTATATTTGAAAAGGTATTACTAATAGTGGCGGTGTTAATTTCAAGAGGGCTAGGGATTGTTGGTCTTCTGGGTCTGCTTATACCACGCGTAGGAGTAAACAGATTGTTAAAGTGAAATACCGGATCTCGTGGTGGCTGTATACCGCCATGTTGTGTAGCGACCACATTTTGCGAACCAACGCCTCTTTGTCTTCTCGTAGTCGTTTGCGGACGTGTGTTATTTGGATGTGAAATGCCCCCAATATTATTTCTTGGCGCAGTATTCATATCAGTTCCATTTACAAAATAGCTGTATTGATTTGTAGGATTATTTCTATTGTTGCGCTCTGTTACGTAAATAGCCCTTATATTTCTCTCCTGATGGCTCATTAGGTTAATCATATTATTCATTAGACGCCTGCTCACAATAACATCATCTAAATAACTATTTTGCATATGTAATACTATTATATAAATATGTTTAAATAAATGTTAGGAATAACCTATAAGATAATGGAAGATACATTTCAAGAATATAAAGATAAGGGTTTAACTGGTTTGGCGAACGTAGGAAATACTTGCTATTTAAACTCTTGTATGCAGATTTTATCGCACACATACGAGCTGAACGAGTTTTTATTAAAAAAATCATACAAAACCAAGATTAATCGCAAACCAGAGTCTGTGTTACTTGTTGAATGGGACAAACTTCGCGAAATGATGTGGAGCACTAATTGTACGATTGCGCCACATGGATTTGTACAATCTGTTCAGCAGGTTTCAATTCTAAAGAATCGCGATATTTTCTCTGGCTATAATCAGAATGACGTGCAAGAATTTCTAATATTCATAATTGATTGTTTTCATAGCGCATTATCGCGAGAAGTTAATATGCAAATAACCGGTGACGTTAAAACAAATACAGATAAATTAGCTATCTTGTGTTACGAGATGATGAATACGATGTACACAAAAGAGTATTCTGAAATGCTAGATATTTTCTACGGAATTCATATTTCGCGTATTAGTTCTTTGGATAATGAGGTGCTATCTGATAGACCCGAACCTTTTTCTATTCTTAGTCTACCAATTCCCGATAAACAAACCCTGTCGCTATTTGACTGTATGGATGAATATTGTAAACAGGAGAAATTATTCGGCGAGGATGCATGGATGAACGATGCTACAAATGAAAAACAAGACGTATATCGCGGTATTATATTCTGGAGCCTTCCCGATATATTAATTATTGATCTGAAGCGATGGACCGAACAAGGCCAGAAAAATCACAAATTAGTTGATATTCCAAAAAACAATGTTGATCTAAGTAAATATGTGAATGGATATAACAAGAGCAGTCACGTATATGATTTATATGGGATATGTAATCATTCAGGTGGATCAAATGGAGGACATTATCACGCTATTATTCGTAATGCAAATGGAAAATGGTATAACTTCAATGATACGCTAGTAACTGAGATTGCGGAAGATGAGATAGTAAATACGTCTACATATTGCTTTTTCTATCGCAAAAAAAAATAGTCAATTAAATATATATGGCTACAAATAATGAGGTTGATATACCAGATGTAGATAATGCGGAAGAAATTAATAAACAAGTTACAGAAACTTCTGATGTAGATACACCACAGGAAATAGAACCAGAACCTACTAAAAGTTTTTATGAGTATGTAATATCTAAAATAAAAAACAATGCGTTTGTTGTAATCTTGATTGTTGTGTTGTTAGCTTATATATTTCTCTTTTCATCTTTAGGAAACAGAAACGGATATATGCAAAACCAACAGTCATCATATTCCGGAATGGGAACAATAAGAGGAGTTATGAATTCAATGAGCAATTCAATGGTGGGCAATCAAATGGGCAATCAAATGGGCAATCAAATGGGCAATCAAATGGGCAATCAAATGGGCAATCAAATGGGCAATCAAATGGGCAATCAAATGG
>Ga0209425_10002435_pt1 | contig 20770 bp, 20 predicted proteins | sample COG_05_FD_184749 | JGI IMG/M metagenome (GOLD analysis project Ga0209425, IMG submission 184749) | Pelagic Microbial community sample from North Sea - COGITO 998_met_05 (SPAdes) (version 2) | ecosystem: Environmental > Aquatic > Marine > Neritic zone/Coastal water | place: Helgoland, sampling...
TCCGCGTCAACGGCATCTTCCGGCTCAACTAAGGGCAACCACGCCGCCTTTACTTTCGATCCAGGGGGCTTATATCGGCTAGGGTCGCCCGGTTTTGGAGCTGGAGGGTCGGTATTAGGCAAGCCAAGACCAAAAGTACAGGTATCTAGGATCATAACTGTCGCTATGATCCCAATTATCTCAATGTATTCTTCCTCGCTCATCCCCAAGAAAAGGATTTTCTTGGCCCAACTTTGAGTTAAACGCCCTGGATCACAAACTACGCGCAGAATCAGTTCTACCTGTGCGTTATTTAATTGGCCATCATTTAAATTTGGGATCGATACATTTTCTGGCGATAAAGCTTCTCGGGTCTCCGCACACTTTGATCCTCTTAAGACTTCTCTTATTCCTTTTACAATGGCGATCCGTTGTGCTCCTGTTAACCAGGTGCCTGGGCCAGCTAAGCTTGCCCAGGCCTCCTGATGCACATCAACCAAATCTTTTCTAATATGATAATTACTAGTTTCAAATGGAACCCCAGGCATTTCTTGTCCCCCTATAAGTCCCGGCAAAAAGATGTCAGAACGATACTTCAAATATTTCCAACATAATCCGAAAATATTTAATTGTATCGCAATGTAATCAAGCTTTTTATGTATCGTCAAACATCTCATACAACGTTTTTTTTAGCTGGACCCACGGGGGGGCTCTCAAATAGAGATACAATGTTTGTTATTTAGCATCATTTGTATTTCTGAAGGGGTATTTAGATACTTCTAGTTTTTTCCCAAATTATGATATCTTCTCATAAATGGATTTAGTTTTTAAGAAAGGAAAAAAATGTCTCGTTGAGCAAACCTATTATATAACAAAAATAAATTTAGGAATTGGCTTTATATTATCGATCGTGTTTTTGGCTGTGCAGATGCGACAAAACTTATACTTACTTCGACAATTAATGGCTGACCAACGACGCAACCGAGTTAGTTGGCTTCACGAAACAATTGTCACCGATAACGATTTTCGGACTTTTCAGCTCCGTATTAATAAGGAGTACGACACTTTTAATGCGGACGAGCGGTCTCGGGAAAATTCTCTCGGCCACCTTGTCCTTCGCGGCATACTTAACGAATTGCTTGCATATTTTGATGGCCAAATATCCGAGGATGAATGGATTAATTTGCAGTGTTCAATCCTGATAGCATATACATACCTAATTCAGCAATTACTTCGGTATGAGGATTTAGTCTTAGCTGGTAAATAATGAATTATTGGTGATTGGCTATTATTTATTTCTAATAAGCCCTCTTTATGGATTTCCCCAGGTGGAGCATATTTTGTAATTATGTCATCAGAGTACAAATCAAATTGGAGAAAACGTGCATTAGCAGAGCCTAAAAGTGGTGAATTTATATAATTATTCTCTTTCTGAAGACAAAATATATTATTGAGCGCTGCTATCAGGTTATTGGGGCGAGCCTCGGAATTATTATTGATTAATAAAAATGCTATCGTTAAGATTACTTTTATAAGTATTTTTTTCATTGGGTTAGATTAACCTAATTTTATAAAAATGTGAATGATCTATACCGTTTGTATTTTTGAAACGATTTTATTCAGTAAAATTTATCTTCCTATGCATGCGTCTAGTTTTTTCGATAATTTGCCGTGTCTCATTATTTAAATACTATTGTCACTAAATTGTCATTAAGGTGTCAATCAAGAGTCTTCTGAGAGTGTTTCTATCACGCAGGTTAAAACAGCGTGACAAATCACTAGGAGCATTAATATGGAAATTTCAAAAATAAAAGGAAAGTCAATCTCTGAAACACTGTCCACGGACGTAAAAGAAGTAAACGGTTCCGAATGCGCGGAACCAGTAGAATTTGATAGTTTGGTGGAAAAAGCAATTTCTAGGCGAAATTTCTTAAATGGTGGCGTTGTATTCGGAGCATCAGCCTTTGTTTTAGGATCAGGCGTTTTGTCTCCAATTCTAGCAAACGTAAAATCAAGCAGGTTAGCTTTTGAGACAGTAAAAGCAAATAGTCTAGATACTGTAACTGTTCCTGCAGGCTATAATTGGCATACGGTTATGAGTTGGGGTGATCCATTGTGGTCTAAGGGAAAATCTTTCGATCATGCGAGTAGAGGCGACGGTCAGAGCCAAGAGTTGGCTGTTGGCGATAACAATGATGGGATGGCATTATTCCAACATAAGGGGCGCAATATTATAGCCGTTAATAATGAGTATGTGAACCGGGGCATCTTTCATGGAAATCGTGCATCGGGTAAGGCGGAAACCGCTGATGATGTTCGGAAAAGTAAAGCGGGACACGGTATAACGATAACTGAGATTGCAGAAAATGGAGGGAAATGGTCGATAGTAAAAGATAGTTTCTATAATCGTCGTATTACTGCTGATACTCCTGTTGAAATTACTGGTCCGGCGGCCGGACACCAAACTCTAAAGACAGGGGCCGATCCAAGTGGTTTTATGGCTCTTGGTACATTTAATAATTGTGGGAACGGCAGAACTCCGTGGGGTACATACCTAACTTGTGAAGAGAATTTTAATGGTTATTTTTCTGCCAGTAATAAAGGATTTAAACAAACAAAGGAAATGAAACGTTATGGCATAAAGAATAAAGACCGAGGATATAATTGGGCAAGCGAAGATGAGCGCTTTGATTTAAGTAAGCAGCCAAATGAAATAAATCGTCATGGTTATATTACTGAAATAGACCCATTGAATCCTAACTCTACGCCAAAGAAAAGAACAGCGCTTGGCCGTTTCAAACATGAAAATGCTGAAGTTGTATTAGCTAGTAATGGTCATGTTGTAGTTTATCTCGGTGATGATGAGCGTGGTGAATTCTTATACAAATTCATAAGTAAGGGAAAGTATGTTGAGGGTGGAGACAACAGAGAGTTATTAGCTGATGGCAGCCTATTTGTCGCCAAATTCAGCGATAATTTTTCGGGTAAATGGGTTGAATTAACACCAAGATCAACTGGTTTTAAATCTAAAGCTGAAATTTGTATCAATACGAGGATCGCAGCCTCAAGGGTCGGGGCAACAACAATGGACCGTCCAGAGTGGGTAGCGGCCCATCCAAGAAAAGCGGAAGTATATTGCGCCTTAACTAATAATAAGAATCGTGGAAAAAAACCAAATGCTGGCGGTGACAAAACCCCGGTTGGAGGACCAAATCCTCGGTTTAATAACAATTATGGTCAGATTGTTAGGTGGCAACCATCCAACAATGATCATACTTCAATTGAGTTTAGTTGGGATTTGTTTGTATTGGCTGGTAATCCAACGGTCCACAAGGATCAAAACCGTGGTTCAAACAATATTACTGCTCAAAATATCTTTAATTCTCCAGATGGAATTGCTTTTGATTCCAATGGTTTGTTATGGATACAGACTGATGGAAAATACAGTAATAAAGATGATTTTGCTGGAATGGGAAATAATCAAATGTTAATCGGTGATCCAGAAAGTGGGGAGATAAAACGTTTCATGGTTGGACCAAAGGAGGCTGAAGTAACTGGTATTACCTGGAGTGGTGATCGTAAAACGGTGTTTGTTGGTATTCAGCATCCGGGTGAAAAAGGTGATAGTCATTTTCCGGAAGGTGGCAACACAGTTCCTCGTTCGTCGGTAATAGCGATTCAGCGAAACGACGGTAATCGAATTGGTTAAGGTGTAAATAATTAAGTAATATGTTGAATTGAAAAGATGAGGAATTAATCAGCCAATTTGCTAACTCTCTGGTGACCTAGGAGTGTAAAAGGTGGTGGCCTGCCAGCCCTTAAGCTACATTTTACACTCCTTTTTTTTATTTTCCCTTAGGAGAAATTTGAGACAATGCAAGCCTTTCGGAGTCTTTCTGTTTCATTCTTTACAAAAGTTACTGCATCTTTAAGTGAATTATTGAGATCGATGCTCGCAGCTTGTTCACTTAGTTGTTGGATAACAGAACTTCTCTGGCTAGCATTTATTGTTGCTTCGAAAATTTCTTCTAATATTTTATTAGAAACACCTTTTGGAGCAAAAAGTCCGGTCCAGGATCCACCGCCAATTGTGTTAAGTCCCAACTCTTTCATTGTTGGAACCTCAGGATAGAATGGGGTACGTTGATCTGAAATTGCTGCTATAGCTAAAAATTCTTCTGACTGGATACCCTCTAACAAACGTGGTCCCGTTGTAATTGTTAAATCAACTTTACCAGTTTTTATTGCTTCAATTGCGCCCTCAGATCCGCCATCAGGTTTTACTGAGCTCAATTGTATATTCGCCTCTGTTATAAGAGATTTAAATTCTAACATATGTATGCTTCGCTCATTGATCCCATGGAATTTCAATTTTCCTGGTCTCTCTTTTGCTATTTGTAAAATATCATCTAAGGATGTTACACCTAGTCCGTGACGAGCTACTAGTATGTTGGGAGTTGCTGCTATTTTTGTAATCGGTTCAAAATTTTTAATTGGGTCAATGCCATAATCTGGAAGAATATTAGGTAGCAATGCAATATTACCAATAGTTGCCATTAAAAGTGAGTGTCCATCTGGAGCACATTTAGCTGCTGCTTTTGGACCATTAGAGCCACCCAAACCTCCTGTAATATGTTCAAACGTAATTTCTGTCTCTAAAAATTCTGAAAGATGTGGCTCTAATGCAAAACCAACTCGGCTTGAGAAACCGGGAGGTCCAAATGGAAGTATGATTTTTATAGGATGATTTGCAAAACTCATTACCTTATCCAAATTTTTCCAGTAAAAAGTCTAATCCCTCTTCATGGGTGTGTTGTGTTGGTTCTTTCAAATGCAATCTCCTTTGCCAAAAATAAACTCCATAAGTTTGCTACCATTTTTACTATAATAGGAATATTGAAACTTTACACCAATCTTAGTCATTAATCTTAACTGCTTTTTACCGCAAAGTTGTTTTTTCATCTGGTCTTTCTGGCTAGAGATCAAGGAAGAGCTTATTTCGTCCTTTTCTAGATCAAGAATATAATTATACGTTAAGGTATCTTTATTACTTGCCGCAGAGGATAAAACACTAATCACATCGATCCGTTTTGGCACTATCTTCATGACTGCTGCAGCCATTAATTTTAGTGCTTCAGCAATTTTTTCTTGAGATACGTTTGGGACTATATTACTTGTATCTGTTGCTTGTCCTTTTGAAATAGACCAAGTTACCCCGTTTACAGTGGCGACATGCCCACTTTCTCTCTTCTCAAAATTGTTTACGGCTCGGCACATTCTTCTATTCGGAGCGACCCATTTTACACAATGTATGTTAGGTTCTTTAATCCACCAGGTCCCATGATTTTTTACTTCCCTTTGGGGTAAAATAGCTAACACCTTTGCTTCTCCATTGGCCTTTAGCCAGAGGGTAACTTTTGCATTTCCATTGATAAATTGGACTACTGAATCATCAAATATTTCTTTTATTTTACTGGGACTAAAAGCTTTTTCACTAGCAATAGTAGTTTCTTTTATCTTTGTGATTGTCCAGATAATTCCGTTTCGATTAGTGGTCCACCCTTCACCACTTTTTTCAACATTGCCAATTCTTCGACAGGTATTTTTTTTTCTTTTAACCCATTTTACACAATGTATATTAGATTTTTTAATCCACCATTTTCCCTCTCTTTTGACTTTTCGTTGTGGTGTCACAATAAGCACTTTCGCACTGCCATCTGAGTTTAATGAAAGTGTAATTTTATTCCCCTTCTGGTTAGTCCAATTGACCAAGGTGTTGCTGAATAGAGACTTTAGTTCAGCCGAATTTAATTTTTTGGCGTTTACTTGGCTCATGTTGGTCATTACTATCGCAATTATCATCACGGTCAAAAACTTATGGTACATTATACGCTCCCAATTTTTTCTAAGTTCATGTAATGCCAAAAAGTGGCAAAAAATTACGGTAAGACTTACTTCTCTAAACTTCCTCACAAACATAGAAGCTCAAAAATAATAAAATTACCACTTTTTTATTATTAAGCTTTCGCACTTTCTCTCGAATTAACATTTGAGTGCCATCTTAGAATATTTTTTTTATCTTCCGGAATAGATACTCCTGCCCTCTGGGCAAAATCGATACTAACTTGGGCAGTTATATCAGCTATTGAATATTTATCAGTGGCTACAAATTTACTTTCCGCAAGCCGTTTATCGAGAAAATCGTGAAAGTGCGCTATTCTCTCTCTGCCTCTTTCAGCTAATGCTGGTATTTGGCTAAAGTTTAAAGTGCCCGTTAGTCCTCTATTTTTTAGTCTTTCTGCAGTATTGCGAAGTAATTCAGCAACAGGCAAAAAACCATCCCACTCCATCCTATGCTCCCACATTGATATGATAGCTTTTTCACTTGGATCAACTCCCATTAGGGGTGGGTTGGGATAAGCTTCTTCTAGGTATCTACAACAAGCGATGGCTTCACTAATACATGTCCCATTATCTAGTTTTATTACGGGTACCGTGGCCCAAGGATTTAGTTTTAAGAACTCCTCTTTTAGATGCTCCCCCTCAGCTGTATTTACTTGTATTACTTCTACATTTATATTCTTTTCTGCTAGGAAAATCCGCACTCGTCTGGGGCTGGGGGCAGTTTTTACATCATAAAGTATCACTTTTTATTCTCCATGTTATATGATTTCATAACCTAATACCCATTAATCCTAGTAATAGGTGGTGTTACAATTATCAGGGCTAGAATTTATAGTTGAATATTTCATACACTAATAGTGTAACCAATAATTATAAAAAAATAAAATCAATAAAGCTACTGAGTACAAGTGTACACTTTGACTTATTTGGCCCATTCGTCGGGTTGGTAAAATAATTGGGGGCACCGAAATAGGTTGTGTCACTTTACTGGTTTTATAAGTTTAAATAGGGGTTTTAAAACTTATACAAATTGCCAAAAGTACTTAGTAATTTTTAAACCACGGATAAAAAGAAATCTTAAAAAACAATATTAGATTGTGAGCGTTCTCTGGCAAAAGAATAAAAAAATTAGATTTAATTTAGAAAAAATTTATATTTTTATTGACGTCGTTAATTATCTCAGGTTAGAATTCTAAGTATCTCTAGAAGCCGTAGTCTTAAAGCGGACGTATCAGGGAGGTAAGCGTGGCAACTTACTTACATAATTTTTAGTAGCGGCAACACAGAGAAATCCATAATTTGTGTTTCCGCGCTACTTTTAGGTGAACTTTATCCTTAGTGTCGTTTAATTGTGAACAATGACAAAAGGGGTGCGTTCAGTTAGATTAAAATGTTTGTAGGTGTTTGGTTTACTAGTGAAGATCATCAGTAGTTAACAGGAAAGGGAACACCCGTATGGTTGAAAATTGGAAAGACGAAGTTGTTGAACATGAGGAGTTTGAATTTCCGCCAGACCCAGCCGATGATTTTGAATGGGCGCCAGCAACATCTGAAATAGCTGGCAATCAAGCTGATTTACCCCTTAATACATGGCAAACTACAGCCGTAACGCGAAGAGACTTTCTAAGAGGAGTTGTATGCTCTGGAGTCGCCGTAGCAGCCGCTTCTTACGTTATGGTTGGCGGTATTGGTAAAGCGCGGGCAGCCATAAGGGGCGTAGAACGTCTGGTTTCCCTAAATGTAAATGGTAAAACAAGGCGTGTTGACGTTGCTCCGAATGAGACATTAGCACATACCATCAGGTATCGCTTAGGGCTAACAGGTACGAAAATTGGTTGTAATCGAGCGGAATGTGGAGCTTGCACCGTTATTTCTAACGACGTCACTGTCTACTCCTGTTCAACGCTCACTCACATGGTTCGTGGTCAAAAAATACGAACGATTGAGGGTATTGCATCCCCGACTGGAAAACTTCACCCTGTGCAGCAGGCGTTTATCGACGAACTTGGTCCACAATGTGGTTTTTGTACACCAGGTCAGGTAATCTCAGCAGTCAATCTTTTGGAAAAAAACCCAAAGCCGACGGTTGATCAGGCGAGACAAGCTATGTCAGGAAATTTATGCAGATGCGGTGCATATGATCATTATCTTAAAGGCGTGATGCGCGCTGCAGGGAGTGCTTAATTATGGGATTTAATCTAATTGGTAAAAATTTTACTCCACCAGATATTCGAGCGAAGGTAACTGGCAGTGCAAAATATTCAGAAGACTTTAGAGCTGACGGGATGGTTTTTGCAAAAATATATGCATCACCAATGCCACACGCAAAGATTAAGTCTATAGACGTTAGTAAAGCAATGAAAATGCCTGGAGTAGTTGGCGTCTTGTTGCCGGATGAAATCAAGCAACCGAAAGATGCAGGGCATGCTATCTTGAGTAATTACCCAGTATTTGTTGGGCAGCCTATTTTGGCAATCGCAGCTGAAACTGAGCAGCAAGCAGAAGATGCATTAGAATTTGTAAAAGTGGATTTGCAACCATTACCTTTTTGCACTGATCCTTTAGAAAGCTTGAAACCTAAAGGCGTAAATGCTCATAAAGATGGGAACGTAGCAAACCGGAGGGGAATAAAACTTCAACAGGTCAAATGGTCAGGAAAAGATTTTGCATTAGCTGGCGATGATAAATTACCTATGGGTAAAGCGGTTGCAAAATGGTCCTATGGTGACGTTGATGGGGGATTTAAGAAAGCAAAAGTTGTGGTTGAAGAAACGTTTGTAAGTGCCGCTAATGCTCATCACGCACTTGAGCCACGTTCTGCTGCGGCTTATTGGGAGAATGGTAAGTGTCATGTCTGGGGTTCAACCCAATCGTCATCATTTGCACACCCTAGTCTTGCAAAATATATTGGCATTCCCCCAACAAAATTAAACTTGGTAACTGAGTTTTGTGGAGGCGGGTTTGGCGGTAAGGCATATTCTTATCCAATAATGGCGTTACCCGCTTTAATGTCAAAAAAGCTCAACGGACGGCCGGTTATGATGAGGTTGAGCAGATCTGAAGAGTTTTATAATGGGTCTGCGCGAGCAGCATTTCAGGGCTGGGTTAAGATTGGATTTGGCGCGAATGGACGAGTAGTGGCGTTAGATAGTTTTGTTGTTCAGGATAATGGATCAACCGCTGGTTTTTGGGACTTTCAAAATTTCGGAACCGCGGCATCTGTAATTCTTCAACCTGAGGCAATGAGATTCCAAGGCATACCTGTTTTGACCAATACACCTCCTAAAGGTGCGCAAAGAGGTCCCGGGGAGAACCAAACGGCAAATATCTTAGAGCCAATTTTAGATAAAGGTGCTCGAAAGTTAGGGATGGATCGATTGGCTTTGCGCTTGGTAAATTCGCCGGGTGGTGGAACAGGAGCTAAAGTAGGGCCAAAACGAGTTCCAGTAACTAGTGCGTATCTTCGTGAAGGTTTAGAGCAAGCCTCTAAAAAATTTAAATATGCTGATCGGATAAAAAAATCTGGAAAACAGGCTAATGGAAAGATAAGAGCGATTGGTATTGGTCAGGCCTACCATGCTGCTGGATATAATGGCTGGGATGGAATGGTGCGAATTACTCCAGATGGAAAATTACATATTCATACTGGTGTTGGTAACCTTGGAACTTATTCTTATGCGGCGACTTCTCGGGTTGCAGCCGAAGTTCTTGGTTATGATTGGGAGAACTGTGTTATCGAGAGGGGTGGCACATTGAAAGCTATGCCATTCAATATAGGTCAGTTTGGATCCAATACCTCATTCACTATGACACGGACAAATTTTGCAGCGGCAACCGATGCGAAAATGAAATTACTCGAAATTGGTGCAATTATGATGGGCGGTAAGGCGTCAGATTATAAACTAGACAAAGAAAAGGTCGTTAGTAAAAAAGGTTCTAAATCTATAAGTTTTTCCCAAGCAGCAAAAAAAGCAATTGAATTAAAGGGAAAATATGCGGGGCATGAAGTAGATAAAGACCTTAAAGGTCTAACTAAAATTTCTGCAAAAATGATTGCTGGTACGGGTCTGGTTGGCGTTGCAAAGGATAAGCTACCCAAAAAGGGTTCTGTTCCAGCACTAGCTGCAGCTTTTATCGAAATTGAGCTTGATCCCGAGACTGGTCATGTTGAAATCATAGATTACCTCGGGGTAGCAGATGTGGGACAAGTGCTCCATCCGCAGGGATTAAATGCCCAGATAACGGGTGCTGCGGTTATGGGTTTTGGGGCTGCTGCATTAGAGCGTTATATATACGATCCGGCCTACGGTAAACCCCAGGCGAGAGGTCTTTATCAATCTAAACCGGCGACTTATCTTGATGTTCCAGCTAGTCTTGATGCGATCGCAGTCAAGGGTGCGTATGATAAGCAAAACCCGGTTGGTGCAAAGGGTGTTGGAGAGCCCATACAGGGCGCTGCTTCTTCAGCCTATCTTAGTGCACTTTCAGAGGCAATGGGTGGCCATATGTTCAATAGAGTACCCGTCGTCGCTGATCAGATTATCAATGCTATGGCAAAACAGCCACAGTCCCATAAACCACTTGAAATAAATTGCCAGTAACTGGCTGAGAGGAGACAGAGATATGTCTGATTATATGCATTCATTTGAACTGTTTGAGCCAGCTAATATTGGCGATGCAGAAAAACTCATAAGTAAATTTGGAAAAGACGGATGGATAATCGCTGGAGGTAAAGATAGTTTAGACTGGTTTAAAGACCGGAATAAACAACCCAAAGCAGTGATTAATATATCTAATTTAAAGGAATTGCGGGGAATTAAAGATCACGCGGATTACATTTCAATAGGCTCAGTAACTACACTTACAGAAATGGAAGATAACAAATTGCTAAAAAAGCATTTTCCAATTCTAACTGATGCTGTATCGCGCATTGCTAGCCCTCAAATCCGAAATGCGGGGACTATCGGCGGCAATGTTGCCCAGGATACGCGATGCAGTTACTATCGGGATGGTTTTCCATGTTATCGAGCTGAGGGTAATACGTGTTATGCAAATACCCCGACTGCGATGAACCGGGAACATGCGGTGTTTGAAGTCGCGCGTTGTGTAGCTGTAACACCATCAGATACCGCTCCATCTTTAGTAGCATTAGAAGCTGAGATGGTTATTTCTCGCGATGGCAAAACGCGAAAGATACCAGCCGAGAAGTTCTTTATCGGTCCAGCTACTGACATTACACGTATGACTGCGCTCAAAAAGAACGATATTTTAGTAGAAATAAGGCTCCCCAAGAAATGGGCAGGCGCCAAGTATTATTTTGAGAAAGTAGCTGATCGCCAAACATGGGATTTCTCGCTTGTTAACATTGCTATGGTAGCAAAAACGTCTGGCGGTAAAATCGCGGATGTTAGGATGGCTTGCGGTGGTGTTCAATGCACTCCACGTAGAATGACAAATGTTGAGGATCTTCTTAAAGGAGAGAGCGCTGGAGCAGAAATGGAAAAACTTTCAAAGCGTGTTGCAGCTCAAGGCGCAAAAGCGCTAAATTATAACCATTTTAAAATTCCATTAATGGGTAGCTTGGCTGCAAGGGCCGTAAGGTCGCTATCTTAAGAAATGTGGGAGTTGGTTAGAGTTTCGAAGAATGTATGGGGACAAGAAATGTTGCTAGGTGCTTCGTGGGACTTGTTGTGGGTCCCCGTTGCTGCGGCATTAGTGTTTATACTTTTGCATCAAATCATTCGACTAATTAAATCTTAATTTAGGCTAGCGTAATTGAAAGGCGTAAATATGGATAATGATATTCGTCATCAATTATCTGATCGTGTTTTTCACTGGGTGATGGCTATTCTCACCGTTATACTTTTAGGTACTGCTTTTTTGCCTATTCTTGGAATTAAATTTGATTGGGTGCCTATTCATTGGATCGCTGGCGTTTTATTAATATTCAGTATTATTTTTCATCTCTATAGATCGTTCTTTGTTCATGGTATTTCTGAGATGATTCTCAGATGGGGCGATATTAAGGGTGTGTTTAGTAAAGATGATATTAAAGAGCATAAATATGATTTGGGGCAGAAATTATATCATTGGTCAATAGCTGTTATTATGATGGTTTTGTTAGTTACCGGTGGGTGTATGTTAGCTAAGATAGACACTCCATTGTGGAATCGAGATCCGTCGGTTTTTAGTGATTGGAATTGGGGTATTATTTATGTCTTGCATGGATTGGCTTCGTATCTTTTAATATTTTTCTTCATTCTTCATATTTATTTTTCTTTCTTGCCTGAACATCGTGAACTTTTGCGCTCTATGGTATATGGTAAGAAAAAGCTAGATAATTAATAGGATATAAAAATGCAAAATGTAAAACATATCAAAGATCAGATTGAAAAGATTGAAGAGGCGTATGAATATATGTTGGCGTATGCAGCTCAAGGTCGGTCAGATGAAGGAGCTGGACCAGATGGTGCACAAATAAGAACATTTTTAAATCAGTTCTCCGAGGCTCAGATAAAGTTGAATGAAACAACTCCTGCTATAATAGAGGCTATCCCCGATGCATCTGATTTTATTGATGCTTTTATGTCTGAATCTAAAGTAATGGCTGCGATATTGAAGGTTCTTTTATCTAAAAGTAATATTTCTTCAGAGGTAATTGATAACACCAATGGCTTAATTTCCGTGCGTGCCTATTTAACTTCGTTATTCTTCCTAGATAAATCAGTTTTGTGATTTAGTAGTGAAACAGAATTGAGTTGATATTGATAATTCGCAATTTTTTTCTTACTCTGATGTTCTCTATACTCCCATGTCAATTATTGTTATCTCAAGATATAAATTCTGGAATATTAGCTTACAATCAAGGCGACTACGCAATCGCCTTAGAGAACTTTATGCCGTTAGCAGATATAGATACAGACTATATTCAACTCAGAATTAGTGAGAACAATCCAATTACTACGCCCTTAGCTCAATATTACTTGTTCTTAATGTATTGTCATGGTCGAGGTGTTGATCGAAATTTGGTAATAGCTATTGAATGGTTAAATAAATCTAGAAGGGGCGGTAATGCGTTAGCAGAGGAAGCTAATTGTAAGTAAGGTGCCCAACCATGGCTATAATTTAATATTAAAATCACTTATTTACCTAATTCCAGACGCTTTGTTTTTTGATATATTTCTTTGTCTGATTAGGTTTTTTATTCATACTATAATGAAGATTAATATATATTCTCAAACGCTAGATTTGGTTAATTCTATGTCAGTACATTTTCTCAAAAGTAAGAAATGGTCCAAAGAAAAAAAACAATCGTATAAATCCACAGAAAACAGTTGGGGAATGTAATGAGAGAGTTTATCTACGATACTTGGAATGGCGTCATGAATTCAAATGTGAACCCGCTACGCCATATTGATGACCTTCAAGTCAGACACTTGGTGCTCCAAGTTTTGGCATGGATGTGGTGCATTGTATTTGCGTTTCTAGTGGGGAGCTGGACAGTTTTTGGTATCAGTGCAGTTGCACATCTAATTTTTATCGCGGCTATAGTGGTTACGGTTGGAACTTTTGCAACAGCGAGAGCTGCGCCACAGTCCTTTAATTTCATGAAAGGCTGGGGTAGTTATCATAGCCTAGGACGTAGTCGTAATGCTATTTGGGTGGATGGTAAAAAGATTGACCTGCCGAAAGGTGATCCGGGGGGCGAACACGAATAAAGAGTCCGACTGAAAAACCGTCGTTAGTTCAGAAAAATATTGGACCCATGAATACAGTAAATATAGTCTTGCAGTATATGCACACAACTTATAACACTTGCATCATTAAAGCGCGTCTCTTCCAATAACACTAAGAGAAAAAGGTTAAATAATCATCTGATTATGTTATTCTTAGTTAATTTTATGGGGGAAATATATACTGAATTAATTGTTGCCTGAAATGTTTTTTTATTTAACGCTAACCGGCATCGACAGCATTTGTGTAAGAAATTATCTGGCCAGTTGGAATAACCAAGGAGAGAATGACCATGACTATTTCTATTTTTCACCTCGTAAGAACAGAAACTGAGCAAATGATGGCCGCAATGCTTAATGTGCTTGATCATGCTGAAGGACTGGTGAAGGCTGGAAAGATAGAAGAGGACGCCTTAATGGCTAGTAGTTTGGCACCTGACATGATCTCTCTGTCTCTTCAAATCTGGCGAGGATCAGATAACGCAAGGGTAGCCGCGAGGCTCGCCGGTCGATCCGTTGCACCTTTTACCGCGATGGGCGAATTAACGATAGATGGTGCGCGGAAACTAGTAAATGAAAGCATTACTCTTATGCGCTCGATAACAGAAGAAGAGTTAGAGGGTGCCGAAGATCGAACTGTGGAAATAACCGCCCGTGGCCAACCAACTCGATTTAAAGGAGAAGATTACCTACTTCGCTTTGCCATACCCCAAATGGGGTTTCATGTGACCACGGCCTATTGCTTGGTCAGAAAGGCTGGAGCCGACTTGGGTAAACGCCATTATTTGTGTGACGTTTTCGACTACACAGTGGCCTAATACAAGGCGATTTGTGACGTACATCTTAGCGTCTCACCAACTTTTGGCTGTGAGTTCAATTTTATTTTTTTAATTTTATTTTGGATGATGGTTTTATAGCGGCCATTCCGTCAGAAATATTTACAATTTTAACATTTCGGGATCTCATTAAAAAACCTGAACCAATAGGATTAAGGAATGCACTATCTAGCTTTACCATTATAGCATTTTATAATTTAATATTTCCTGTCATGACTTTACTTATTTTACATAGACGGATGAATTTTAATCGAATGATTATTATTAACGGCCTTATTAGTTTTTATAAGGATAATAACACCTAGCATAATTACTCCGCCACCTAACCAACTCGAAATAAGGGGTTGTTCTCCAAAAACAATGAAACCAATCAAGGCTGCCCATATTAGTCGAACAAAACCAACAGGTTCAATTAAAGTCACATCACCCTCTTTATAAGATTGGGCTTGAATAACATGTGCGACACTTCCGAGAGCTCCCATTCCAAGCAGCCAAAAAAACATTTCAACGGTTGGCCATTTCCAGACAAAAATTGCGGGCAGAAGCGAAACAATTGTTACTATGAAACTCATGTAAGCGACTATTGTCGTGGGGCTTTCAGTTCTAGATAGGGTCTTTGTAAGAAGTTTGGATATAGCTACAAATATTGCTCCACCCAGAACAAGCCAAGTTCCCATGCTAATTTCAACGAAACCAGGCCTTAGGATGATTAACATTCCGATAAAGCCAATAAAGATTGATGCCCAACGAATAAATTTTGAAGGCTCCTTCATGATAACTATGGCTCCAATAGAGGCAAAAACTGGTACCATAAAACTTAGCGCAGTCGCGTCCGCTAAAGGAACCAGAGTGAGAGCCCAGAACCAAGCAATCATCGATATAGCATGAACAACACCCCGGGCAATATGGGTTGTTAAACGCGATGTATGAAGTTCTTGGAAACCAACTTTAATAAAAAATGGGAGAAGTGCGAGTACGCCGAAAAAATTCCGCAGAAAGGCAATTTGGAATGGATGCATTCCAAGACCATTTACAAGTTTAACAATACCATCTAAACAAGTCAGCATGCCAACAGAAGTTATCATTAATAATATTGCTCGGGTATTTTTGGTCATACTTGTCAGCTGATTTTATCACCTTACTATTTTTTTTAAAAAAAAGGTTTAGTCTTGATTTGGGATTGCAACCTGAATTGCATATGCGCATGAATGAACCAAATATTTATTGAACTCAAGTAAATAAAAGGTTTGAGCTAAGGATTTTTTTATTTACAACGAGCTCTTCTGTTTTAGTTTTTGGAAAAGGATAATTATTGAGTGTTAATAATTATCTAGGTACTTAGAAATAAGAGTAAAACCATTTTCTCATTCCCTAAGCTTCCCTCGAGCCTAGCAACTTGTTGCCTATTTTATTTACTTTTCTCATTTGTTGTTTATCTTGTTGGTCATTATTAATATTATAAATAGGAACTCTGATGACTAGAAAAAAATATGTTACACATCTTGTCGGTAGTGTTCCATTAAAGGATACCGAAGATGTGTTGCGTACGATTTCGAGTTCATTAGGAAACAATTTGCGCCGTGTTCCTGATGGCGAAACCGGGAAAAGGTCAGGTTGGATAAAGTTTATGGAGAACTATTTCAATAACCTTCATCCTGATATGGAAACAGATGAAGAAGCACCGTACCTAAAATGGCGACAATGGGATGGGAAGCTTCTTCGTGAGGTCCCCCTGGCAAAGTTTAAAAATGGTGTTGATCATAATTCTGTAACTTTTAATACTGGTTATGCAGAACAAGCCATCGACTCATTTTCAACCTATGATAGACTTCAATCCGAGGGTATAATTCCGACTGATGTAAAGTTTCAAGTTTGTATCCCAACACCATTGGCACCTGCCTACAATTTTATTGCTCCCGGAACACAAGATCAATTCATACCTATCTATACTCAACATATTATCGATGAGATTGAAAAAATATCCTCGACATTACCTAATAATCGCATCTCCCTTCAATGGGATGTATGCCAGGAAGTATTAATGTGGGAGAGTTATTATGATTATGAGCGATTAAACTATAAAGAAGAAATTCTGTCCACACTTTCTAAAATAGGTAATGCTGTTCCAAAATCCATTGAACTGGGCTACCATCTTTGTTATGGAAGTCCAAGAGATGAGCATCTAGTTCAGCCAAAGGATACCCAAAATATGGTTGAAATAATTACTGGGCTTTTAAGTAGTATAAAACGAACCATTCATTTTATCCATTTGCCCGTTCCAAAAGATCGATTTGATGACGATTACTTTAAACCATTAAGTACCTTGAATTTACCAGAAGATACTGATTTATATTTAGGGTTGGTACATGTTGAAGATGATAAAGGTAATCTAAGGCGAATAGAAACGGCAAAGAAATTTGTGAAATTTAATGGTATTGGATCCGAATGTGGTTGGGGTCGGACAGATCCTCAACGTATTTCTGGTTTATTAGAAACTCATGCCAATATTTTAAAAAATTTAAACTAGATTTCTTTTTTAGGTAATCTCAAAAAAATTCTTCAGAGCTCAATTTGTCACTGAGTTTACTAGTCATACTGTGTTCTGACAGTCATATTTACTATAAATTTTTACAACCTCCCTCACAAAACTTGATCTAGATAAATCAGAGCCCATACCCCATGGTTGTAGGAAGCCAAAGAGCTAATTGTGGGAAAATTAAAACAACTATTAAACCTAAAAGCATTAAAAGCACATAGGGTAGTATTCCAAAAATAATATCTTCCATTGGAGCTTTCGCTATACCTTTTATAACAAATAAATTCATCCCGACGGGGGGGGTTATTAGAGCTAATTCAAGATTAATCATGAGAAGAATACCGTACCAAACAGGATTAATAGATAAGGACTCCAATACAGGTAGAATTATTGGTGTTGTGACTAGGATTATGGCAATCGTCTCTAAGAACATACCGAGAATAAAAATCACACCCATGGTCAAAAGTATAAATGCTATTGAACCAACACCCGCTTGTGTTACTGTAGAAACCAATTCACTGGGCAAACCCATGACAGTAAGGACATGCCCAAAAATAGCGGCAGAGGCTAAGATCATAAATAACATAGCGGTTAATTGAGTTGTCTCTTTGGCTGAGTCAAATAGGTCTTGCCAGCTGAAATTTTTATAAACAAATGTTGCTATTAACAATGCTGCAATGGCCCCAACTCCAGCGGCCTCTGTTGCTGTAAAAATTCCAAAGTACATTCCGCCCAATACAATTGGAGGCAATAATAATGCCCAAAAAGATTTTTTTAAAGACCTAACAATTTCTGTAATGCCAGCTCTTTCCTGTTTTTTTGACCCCTTAGTATTTAAATTCGTAAGCACACAGTACAGCGCGAAAACAAAAGCTAAGAGTAGTCCTGGCAACAATCCAGCAATAAATAGGGCTCCTATTGAGGTTTCAGAGACGACTCCATAGAGAATGAGGGGTCCAGAGGGTGGAATTAAAATACCCAAAGTTCCACCGGCAGCAACCACTCCATAAGTATCGCGCAATTTATAACCAAATTTTTTCATTTGAGGAATTGCTGTTGATCCAATTGTCAAAGCAGTTGCGACTGATGATCCAGAAATAGCAGCAAAAACTGTACAGGATAAAACTGTCGCAACACCAAGACCTCCCGGCAAATGACGAACTAAAGTATGGGCAGTCTTGAATAAGTCGTCGATAGCCTGTGATTTGATCATTACATGCGCCATGAATGCGAACATCGGAATCGCAACCAGTAAATAAATATTTAGTTTGCCAAAAACTATTTCTCCAAGGCTACTAATCTGACCCTCAGTAACAAATAGTAATATAATGGAAACTAGACCTAGTCCGGCAAATATTGGAAGACCTGTTAATAGTAAAACAACGAGACATATGAGAATTAGAATTAAAGACATAAAAAAATAATATTCCTAAACTCGATTTAGTGCTAAAATAAGTATTTACTATTAATTGGGCATACCTTCGTTGGAATTAAATTTATCGGTATTAGTCTCATTATTTGTGATTGTATAAATATGTATCAACCGATTCAAAGCTGAAAATATTAAAAATCCGTATCCTATTAAAAGTGAACATTGAGGAATCCACATCGGAACTTCAACATATCCATCAGATATTAAATCAACGCTGTAACTAAACTCTACCATCTGGTAACTGCTAAAAACCATGGCCCCGGATACAATAATTACGGTTATCATTCCCCAAATATTTACATATCGTTGATTATTTTTACTCAATTTTGAAGAAATTAAATCTACGGTAATATGGTCATTGCGTCGCATTGTTTCTGCAACCCCAAACATGACCGTCGCAACCAAAAAATAACCAACTAATTCATCAGTCCATGTCTGAGGTATATTTATGACGTAACGCATAAAAACGCTGTAAACGACAATCGCAATCGTTGCCAGCACTAGAACTGAACCAAAAAACATTCCTGCTTTGCATAGAAAGTAGTCAAACCCATCGAAAAAATGTAAAAAAAGGTTACCGTTATTATTGGTAACCCTTTTAAATCTCTTAATTTTAATCATGATTGATATGATTACATCTTTGCAATCATATCAAGAAGTTTCTGACCATTTCCTTTTGTGGCAGCATCAAATGCTTTGGTAAAAGCCGGTTCCATAAGTGCCTTCATCGTTGCTATCTCTTGTGCGCTATGAATATGCACCTTCATACCTTTTGCTCTCAATTGACCAGGTGCTTTCCCGGCAGCAGTCTCTGTTGCGTCAATAGCTCCTGCAGCTGCTATAGCACTTGCATCAGCGACGGCCTTCTTTTCAATTGAATTCAGCCCATCGTACCATTTTGGGTTAACATAACCGTGAAAAAACACACTAAAGAGAGGAGACACAGTTACGTGATCTTGCACCTCATAATACTTTCGTGAATATGCTGCTGCAATATCTGTTAACCCCGCATCAATAACACCGGTTTGGAGCGCATTATATACTTTAGAACCAGACATTGCTGATGGTGCTGCACCCAACGCTTTTAGGCCGCCATCCACTAATTTGTTAAGACCTCTTATTTTAACTCCCTTAAAATCGGATGGCTTAATTAGTGGTTTTCCTTTAGATGTATATGCAGACATTCTTGTGGTAAATAACCAGACTACGTTTCTGACACCTTTTTTTAATAAAAGATTATTCAGATATGCGGCTGGTTTGGAGTTAGGCCATTTTTTCAAAACATTTAAATCAGTAACAGAATACGGTTTGAGTGTAACGTTCATTTCGGGCACTGTCTTACCCCATTGAAAATTTACTGAGAACGCAGCATCAATGTCACCTTTTGCAACAGCTGGGAAATTTTGTTTTGCGCCAAATGCTTGATTTGCGCCAAACATTTTAACTTTTATCGAGCCTCCAGAAAATTTCTCTATGTCAGATCCCCACGCTGAAATCTTTTTCGCAATATGGTGTTTTGGTGGCAATTGGTGGCTAATTCGCATATCCTTAGCGAAACCTGTGATAGGAACACCCAGTATCAATACCGAAAAAATTATGGTTAGGTTTAATAAACTTATATTTCTCATAAAACTTACTCCTGCAAATTACTGTTTAATTTTTTTTGAATTTTTTCTTGAGCTTTATCTAAAAGTGTTTGTTCTCTGTTACGTAAATTACTAAGTCCTACTATCTCATTGAAATCATCGAAAGTTGTCAACCTATTTATAAATGCATCAGTGGTGCCATCTTTTTTGATAGTTTCCATTAAACTCGTTACTGCATGAGTTATTGCATAAGTGACTGCCAAAGGGTGTGTCATTAATGCGTATCCTATTTTTTCTAATTGGACAGCATTTAGAACAGGCGTAGCTCCAGCTTCAATATTATTAGCAAGGCATGGGCCCTTTAACTCAGAGCATATTCTTTTCATTTGTATTTCATTTTCAGGTGCCTCCACAAATAAAAGGTCTGCGCCCACCTCTCTGTAAATTGACATGCGCTCGATAGCTTCTTCTATACCATGTACCGCCAACGCATCAGTTCTCGCCATGATTACAAAATCTGGGTCCATCCTAGCATCTAGTGCCGATTGTATTTTTGCCACCATTTCTTGAGTAGAAATTACTTCCTTTCCGGGCATATGTCCGCATCGTTTTGGGAAAACTTGATCTTCAATAAACATACCAGCTAGTCCTGACGCCTCATATTTCTTTACAGTTCGCAAGACATTTGTGACATTTCCAAAGCCCGTATCTCCATCGCCAAAAACAGGAATATCTACACTGTCGCATATCCGAGCATAATGTTC
>Ga0209425_10002452_pt1 | contig 20678 bp, 22 predicted proteins | sample COG_05_FD_184749 | JGI IMG/M metagenome (GOLD analysis project Ga0209425, IMG submission 184749) | Pelagic Microbial community sample from North Sea - COGITO 998_met_05 (SPAdes) (version 2) | ecosystem: Environmental > Aquatic > Marine > Neritic zone/Coastal water | place: Helgoland, sampling...
GCACAGATAAAATTCTTGGCGCTACTATTGTGGGTTATCATGCTGCGGAATTAATTACAGAATATATTTTGGCCATGAAGCATGGCTTGGGCTTGAAAAAAATTCAGGGAACGATACATATTTATCCAACTTTGTCAGAGAGTAACAAGTATGTTGCTGGGGAATGGAGAAAAGCTCATGCTCCAACTTGGTTATATCCTTGGCTGAAAAAATTTCATCGCTGGAGAAGAAAATAGTTATAGAATTAAAATTTGTTAATTTTATACAATAATTAAAAGATTGCTAATCAGGAGATAGAAGGTTGAGTGTAGAAGCTAAAGTATCAGAGAGATATGCCGGTGGTGCTAAAGAAGTGGAAGCAAGCTTATGTTGTCCAGTGGACTATGATGTAGAGCTTTTAAAAATCCTACCACAAGAAATCATCGATAAAGATTATGGTTGTGGCGATCCGTCTCGTTACGTTCAAGCCGGCGACTGTGTGCTTGACCTTGGCAGTGGTGGGGGAAAAATTTGTTACATGGCAGCTCAACTTGTAGGAGACAAAGGTTCGGTTATCGGCATAGACATGACTGACGAGATGCTCGCATTAGCAACAAAATATAAAAGCGAAATGGCAGAAAAGCTTGGTAGTGACCGAGTTGATTTCCGTAAAGGCTATATTCAGGATTTAGCTTTAGATTTGAATGCCTTAAATCAGTATCAAGAAGAAAGTAAGCCTGATGCTGTTGCTATAGAAGCTTGGAAAGAAAATCAAAAAACTCAGGCACCATTAGTTGTTAGTGACAGTGTTGATTTGGTTGTTTCCAACTGCGTGCTAAACCTAGTTGCAGAACAGCATCGAAAGCAGATGATTAACGAAATATACCGCGTATTAAAACCAGGCGGGAGAGTGGCCATTTCAGACATTGTTAGTGATGAAGTTGTTCCACAACATTTACGTGATGATCCACATTTGTGGAGTGGTTGTATTTCTGGAGCATTTCAGGAAAAAGCTTTTCTTGATGCTTTTATTGAAGCTGGTTTTGTTGCTGTGGCTTACGATAAGTGGGACATGGAGCCATGGCAAACTGTTGAAAATATAGAGTTCAGATCGGTGACTATCACTGCTGTTAAGCCTGAAAAAATTGCTTTATTAGATAAAGGCCAGGCTGTTATTTATAAAGGGCCATTCTCGGAAGTGCGCGATGATCTGAATAATGTTTTCCCTAGAGGTGAGCGAATCGCAGTCAGCGATCGTACTTTTCGATATCTCATGGAGGGGCCGATGAGTGAGAGTTTTATTGGCATTAGCGCAGCAGCTCCCCCTAGTGCCCAGAAATTCTGTAAAGCCGCAGGTACATTGCGTCCGGCACAAGAAACAAAAGGTGGCTCACATAGTGGCGGCAGTGAATCTTCCGGGTGCTGTTAAAATAGATTTTATTTTTTGATGTTTTAGCAGCCTTAAGGATGTTTGAAGGGTGTTTCAAGGATAAGAGCCTAAGCCTTTCGAAGCGCCTGGAAAACACAAAAGCAGCCCAACATTGTAAATCCGACCAAACTCCATTCAGGAATGCTCATGCCAATAACGGGATCTTGCCAGACTACTTCGGCACAATTTCCGTCACCTGAAAGCATGGCTGTAATTACTTCAGACATAGGAAAAACTTCTAGCATGTAACCTAAGCTAGGACCGCATGCTGGCACTTGGTCTTCAGGTAAATGTTGCAGATAGATCTGTCTTATGGCAAAACCTCCCCCGCCAAAGGCAAAAGCTGCACAAACAAAACCATAGACTGATCTGCCTAAATTTAAGGGATTATGTATGAAAGCAACTAAGGCTATAAGACCTGTCATTGCAAAAAATAAGCGTTGGGTCATACATAAGGGGCATGGTTCCAGGCCCATTACGTTTTCCATATAAATGGCTATGCCTAACAAAGTTAAGCAAAGCAAAAATATATACAAGTAAATAAGACGAATGCTTAAGTATTTATTGTCTAGTAGTTTCATGTGTAAAAAGACCCCTTAAATATTGAACTGGATTCTAAACTAGCCAATCCATAAATGAAAACTTTAGACTTTATTTGAATTAATAAGAAACTCATCAAAACTCAAACTATCAGATTGCTCAATTTTTTCTCGATCATGATTTGACTTCTTTGTGACTGCATTAAAGTTTTTTATTTTTTCATCGCTGAGTTTCTTTTGAAGAAATTCTGCGCTATTTTCAGATTGCTTTAGGGCAAAAGGGAAATAGGACATCGATTGTTCCCTCATGCTGGCTAATACTTTAGCTGAAGGGGTTAGCTCACTATCGTTGACCTTAGAGAGCTGCTCTTCAACTGCATTATGATAGGCAGATACGCTATTAGCCTTATCAGTGCTATCTAATAAATCAGCAACATCTAGACATTCTTGCAATATTTCTACAGCCCATGCAGGTAATGAGACTGATTCATTATTTTGTGCCAACTTGAGTTCTGGATTTCGACCTTCTGTGACGACAGAAATAAAATTATTTTGAATTTCGCTATTTTCTTCTTTTGAGGAGGGAGGGCTTTTTCTAAACAAACAAAACAGTAAAAATGTATTAAGAAAATTAATTTGAGTTTCATCGATTCCAATAGGTAGAAATGGGTTTAAATCAAGGCACCGAACTTCAATATATTCAACACCGCTATTTTTTAAACTATGTATCGGGCGTTCTCCGTTCTTGCTGATACGCTTTGGGCGAATGGTGCTGTAGAACTCATTTTCGATTTGCAAAATATTGCTATTAATTTGTTGATATCCACTACCCAACTTATCAATTTCAGTATACGGGGCATAAGGGGTTTCAATGGCATTGCGCATTCCATCTATATATTCATCTAATGAATTATAGCTGACAAATAAATCTGCTTGAGCATCACTGGTATAGCCTAGGTCTCCCATACGTAGAGAAGTGCCAAATGGCATGTAGTATGTGTAATCATCAAAAGCTTCCAAGCCATGATCTGTTTTATCTTTAATAAAACTTTTACAGATTGCTGGTGAAGCGCCAAATAGATAAATAAGTAGCCAAGAGTAACGGCGAAAATTTCGGATTAAATTAAAATACTGCTCAGTTTTATAATCATTTAATGTCTGCTTTGACTCCTGTGACTTTTGTAAAAGTTGCCAAAAATCATCGGGTAGAGAAAAATTATAGTGTATTCCTGCGATAGTCTGCATTGCACGGGTATATCGATGTCCTAAACCACGTCGATACAATGTTTTTAGTTTTCCAATATTGGATGTGCCATATTGAGCAAGAGGAATTAAATCGTCTTCTTCTATGATGCATGGCATGCTGGATGTCCACAGCAATTCTTTATCTTCTAATTGGCCATAGAGAAAGCGATGGATATCTTCAAGGTATTCAAGACTGCTGGCAGGGTCTGTAAAAACTGGCGTAATAAACTCAATTAATGCTTCTGAGAAATCCGTCGTAATAAAATCATGAGTCAATGGCGAGCCAAGCCCAGAGGGATGAGGGCTCATGGCAATACGCCCTTGTTGGTCTACTCGTAAACTTTCCTTTTCAATGCCATGGGTGATGCCTTTAAGGCATTCAATTTCAGGCATTATTTTTAAAGCACCAAGTAGGTGTTTTAATTGCTCACTCAACTTTTCATTTCCAGCGCCATCTTTAGAGGACGGCATTATGCCACATGATCTAAGAGTAGGTCATGATCTTAATCACTCACCTTGATTTTGTTTGAAACGATGAATTAGACGTCTATCTTGCTTGTTAGGGCGCCCACTTGAATGCGGATTAGCGCTTTGCATTGCTTTTCGCTGAGCAGCTTGTAATTGTCTATTTTCAAGGCTTTCAGGAGTTTCTTGGTAGAGTAATGCTGCTTGTGGTGCGCCACCGCGTTTATCAGAGAGCTCTTTAACAACCACGGTTTTTTCATCCCAGCCTTGACGAATTTCTAAAACAGAGCCAATTTCAATTTCGCGGCTACTTTTGCAACGAGCTCCATTACAATGCACTTTGCCGCCATCAATGGCTTGTTTTGCAAGGTTGCGGGTCTTAAAAAAACGGGCCGCCCAAAGCCACTTGTCTAGACGAACCTTTGACTTGCTGGTGCTTAATGACTCATGGTTATTTTTGTTCATGTTGTCATAAGCTCATCGAAGTCATGTATGGCTAGAAACTCTCCCTGAGGAAGTGGAGGTCTAGTTAAATCGGGATGTAAAATTTGGAGTAGATGGCCTACTCCCTCAGACTTTGCTCGAGTAAGCACGGGTTTGCTGTCATCAATGAACAAACAACGCGACAATTCAAGACCTTCTCTTTGCTCCAGAAGTTGCCAAAAGCCTTCATTTTCTTTTGCAAGCAAGAATTCATGCGAGCTTATTACTTTATCAAGGTGTTGGTGCAGCTTCATCGTAGCGACCTTTAACTCCATTGTTTTGGGGTGAGCATTGGTGACTAAGATGCATGGTTTATTAAGTTGATTGAGAAATTTCAGGAATTTAACAGTGTGTGGGCGAAACTTTATTTGCTCTTTAACATTGTGCTTTGCCGCTTCGATATCAATTTGCAGAACCTCAGACCAATGATCAACACAGTACCATTCGAGAGTTCCAATAAGAGAGTTTGACAGTTCTTCGAGTACCACTCTTGATTGGCCTAAAGGAACATCTCGTTGGCGAGAATACTCTTTGGGTAAATGCTCACGCCAAAAAAAATTATCAAAAGATAAGTCTAGCAAAGTGCCATCCATATCCAGTAGAACAGTATCGATTTGTGACCAGTTGATCATATTAGTCAGACTTATTTTTCAAGAGTTGTTTATAATCCGTCTTTATTTTCATTATATAGAGCGAATCTGGCAGTTAAAATGATACCAAGCGATTTAATATCTTCCGTCAAAGAAATCAGCCAGGCTGCCGGCGCAGCAATACTGGAAGTTTATAATAGGGAAGGAGCCATTGAAGTCACAAGTAAGGATGATCATTCTCCTTTGACGGAAGCAGACATAGCCGCGCATAAAATCATTGTATCAGCCTTATTGAAGCTTACACCTGATGTGCCAATACTATCTGAAGAATCATTGGATATTAGCTGGAATGAACGCCAGACATGGTCTACGTACTGGTTGGTTGATCCACTTGACGGAACTAAAGAATTTATAAAGCGTAATGGTGAATTTACTGTCAACATAGCCTTAATTCAAAATCATGTTCCAGTGTTAGGTGTTGTTTTTGTCCCAGCCAGCGGTGTTTTATATTCAGGAGCGATTGGATATGGCGCTTTTATACAGAGAGATGGCGTAGAAAAACAGATTAATGTAGCTCCTATGTCCGCAGTCGGCGATGAGAATAATGATGCAAAAAACAATGTAAAAATAGTTGCCAGCAGGAGTCATCGTGGTATCGAGTTAGATACCTGGATAAACAAAGTTGAAAAGTCCTTTAAAAAAGTTGAACTGCTAAGCATGGGGAGTTCATTGAAAATTTGCCTAGTAGCTGAGGGAAAAGCAGATATATATCCTCGACTTGCACTTACCTCAGAATGGGATACTGCTGCCGCACAAGCTGTTTTAGAAGCAGCAGGCGGAACATTAACTGATATAGAGTTTGAGACTTATCGTTATAATCAAAAAGAAAATATACTTAACCCGTTTTTCTTTGCCATTGGTGATGTTGATTTTGATTGGCGACAATTTAGTGACTAAGCTAACAAGTCTAGTTGTAGTCTAAGCTTTACCTTTACCGGCTTGCTATAAAAAAGTACCATTGCACCCCATGACTATTAAACACGTAACTTTAACTACAAGTGCACGCATCCCAACTAAGTATGGTGATTTTCAACTTTGCGCTTATACCAATTCGGAAGATGATAAAGATCATCTAGCCTTGATTGCCGGTGACGTAGAAAATACTGAAAATGTTTTAACACGCGTTCATTCGGAATGCTTTACTGGAGACGTGTTAGGGTCTTTGCGATGTGATTGTGGTGATCAGCTGGATTTTGCTATGCAAAAAATTGCCGAACAGGGATGTGGCGTTATTGTTTATATGCGGCAGGAAGGCAGAGGGATAGGTCTTTCAAAAAAAATTCAAGCCTATAATCTTCAAGATGAAGGTCACGATACAGTTGATGCAAATTTATTACTCGGCCATCAAGCTGATGAAAGAGAGTACTCACTGGCAGCATTAATACTCAAAGATTTAAAAGTTAAATCTATTCGATTATTAACGAATAACCCAATCAAAATTGAAGCGCTTGAAGCTGAGGGTATAGTTGTCACGGAAAGAGTGGGGGTGGAAGGCACTGTACACCCTGAAAATGCCCAATATCTGATGACTAAAGTAAAACGCATGAATCATATTTTATCGATTGATAATCCTCTCGATGCTCATCTAGAAAAAGATCAACATGAGCCTCAACCAACAGATTGAACGCTGGCTAGTCTCTCGTAAAAAATCTTTCCGGCCTACTAACAGGCCTTTTATTACATTAGCTTATGCCCAGTCATGGGATGGCAGCATTACTACATGTAAGGGCCAAACTGTTAGCCTAAGTTGCAGTGCATCAAATCAATTAACTCATCAGTTACGTAGCTTACATGAAGGGATATTGATTGGGATTGAAACAGTTTTATCAGATGACCCCCAGTTAACTGTTCGAGAATGGACCGGCAATAATCCGCAACCCATCATACTGGACAGTCGTTTACGTATGCCCATAGAGTCAAAATTACACAAGCATCCGGATAAGAAATGCTGGGTATTAACCCTAGATCAGAGTGAGGTTTCGGAAAATTTAAACAGTTTACATCACGAAGTTATTCAAATTTCCGCTCAAGGTCATGATTTTGTTCCTTTATTGCCCGCTATGCAGTTACTGCGCGAAAAAGGAATAAAAAGTTTGATGGTTGAGGGTGGTGCAAAGGTAATAACAGAATTTTTAAAACTAGGGCTGGCAGATGCGATAGTGATGACATTGGCACCTAAACTTATAGGTGGTTATAAAGCGGTAGGCGATATAGAAATAGAAGACATATCGGCAGCGCCCCATATTTCCCCAATTAATTATGAAAAGCTTGGGGAAGACTTGATAGTTTGGGGTGACTTAAATTACAGCGAGTCAAAAAAATGAAGGCTAAGCAGCTGTGGTTTATCGATCCAGGGAAAGTAGAAATTCGTGAGCATAAACTGAGTTCTCTAGCTGCAGATGAAGTGCTTGTTAAAACAAAAGTCTCTGGTATTAGTGCTGGCACTGAAATGTTGGTTTATCGTGGTCAACTACCTAAAAATGTAGCATTAGATGTTTCAATTAAAGCATTCGAAGGCTTGGATGGTTCTTATCCGCTGCCATATGGTTATGCCTGTGTTGGATTCATTAAAGATACTGGGAGCGCTTTGGATAAGAGCATTAAAGGCAAGAAAGTCTTTGCATTTCAGCCACATGCCTCACACTTCGTTTGCAAACTAGATCAACTTATATTTCTACCAGAAGAAATATCAGAAGAAGCAGGAACGTTTTTAGCCAATATGGAAACCGCTGTAAATTTTATGATAGATGGTGCGCTACAGAAACAAGAAAAGGTGGCCATAATAGGCATGGGTGTTGTTGGTCAATTGTTAAATGCTGTATTGAATCAGTTCCCTGTAAATAGTGTTATGGCCATCGATGCAATAAAAACCCGTAGAGATTTGGCGGCAAAAGAAAATCTTACATCTAGCTATGAACCAGTTGATAAAGAACTGCCAGAATCTGGAGAAGGCTTTGATCTTATTTTTGAGATAAGCGGCAATCCGGAGGCTTTAAATCTTGCTATGGAATTAAGTAATTTTGCTGCACGCATTATTGTTGGCAGTTGGTATGGAAATAAATCAGCCAAAATTAATTTAGGTGGAGCCTTTCACCGCAATCGTTTGAAAATAATTAGCAGTCAGGTAAGTACCATTAGTCCAGAACACGTTTTAGAATGGACAAAAGAAAAACGCTTGAAAAAAGCCATGGATTTAATTCTTGAACTAAATGTAGAAAAATATATCAGTCACCGATTCCCTTTTTCTCAAGCAGATAAAGCCTATACCTTGCTCGATGAAGAGGCAGACAAAGCATTGCAAGTAATTTTTACTTATGAGGATTGAAATATGTACAGCATAGCCGTACAAAAAGATTTTATTGCGCAACACTATTTAATTGGTGGTGATTGGGGTGAAGAAAATGACCCTCACTCCCATCACTATGTTATTGAGCTTATCATTGAGCATAATGAATTGGATCAACATGGCTATTTGGTTGATATTGTTGATATAGAAGCAGGTCTGGAGCAAACCGTCACTTACTTTAAAGATAATATGTTAAATGATTTACCTGAATTTAAAGATATAAATCCAAGTTTAGAACATTTTAGCCGCATCATTTGGCAGCATATAATTCGTCAAATTAGTCCTCCAGGCAGTGGGAAACTTGAAATAAAATTATGGGAAAATGAAAGTTGCTGGGCCGCCTATAAAAAAGAATACCTAAGTAATTAAGAATTTTATAATGCGAATAGGTTTGGTAGTTTATGGTGATATCAACACTATCAGTGGTGGTTATCTCTATGATCGAAAACTAGTTGAAATATTCCGGCAGCAAGGCGATGAAGTTAGCATTATTAGTCTAAAAAAAACTTCATATATTAAAGCGTTATGCTCAAATTCAATTCCTCGAGAACTTGAAAAGTTTGGAGCTTATGCAGGTCAAAAATTAGATATTCTTATTCAGGATGAATTAGTTTATCCGTCATTTTGGAAAATTAATCGTAAATTAAAACAATTACTAAAGTGCCCAATAGTTTCTCTTGTGCACTTGTTAAGTAGCGCTATACCTAATAACTACTGTAAAAAAATAATGTGCCAGGTTGTTGAAAAACGTTACCTCAAATCTATTGATGGGTTAATTCTAAATAGTGAAGAGACTCTAAAGCAAGCCAATAAGCTATTGAGCAATAAATTACCTCCAAATCTTATTGCAGTACCGTGTGGAAATAATTTCAAGAAAACTGAAACGGCAAGTAAAGATTATTTAAAAAAACAGTTAAAAATACTTTTTGTCGGAAATATCACACAACAAAAAGGGCTGCATGTTCTTATTAAGGCGATGTATAAACTGAAAAATATGAATATTTCCTTGTCAGTAGTAGGCCGCGAGGATTTAGATCTCAACTATATAAAAAATATAAAAACATATATTAAAATTAATGAGCTAGGCAATCAGATAGTATTTTACGGCTCGTTAACAGATGAGAATCTTCAACAAAAATATCTTGAGCATGATGTCTTTGTTTTGCCGTCTGTGAATGAAGCCTATGGTATTGTTTTTCTAGAAGCGATGCAGTTTTGTATGCCAGTAATTGGCTGCAAATTAGGAGGAGCAAAAGAAATTATTAATGAAGGTGATAATGGTTATTTAATCGACCCAGATGATAGTGATAAATTAGCTGAATTAATTATATTACTTAATAACGATAGGCAGCTGTTGAGTCAAATTTCAGAATCAGCCAGACAAAAATATTTACATCACCCGACATGGAATGAAAGCATTTCTAAGATACGAAAATTCCTGCAAGAGCTAACCATAGAAAAGGAAGCCGCTTTTGGTTAATGAAACCTTTGATTATGTTCAATATTTGGATGTAAAAAAGAATATTGATGATAGAAGCCTGAATAAAGCTGTTTGGAATGATTTTGCCAATTGGCTAAGGGCTAGAAATGAACTTGGAGCCGAACTGAGGTGTCTCGAAATTGGAGCCGGCATAGGCACCATGATAGAAAGGTTGTTAGAAGCCTGTTTATTAAGACAATGCCATTATATTGCTCTTGAACCTGAGTCTTTATTCAAAAAAGCGGCGCAAGTTCGATTAAATTCTTGGGCAAATGCTCATGGGGTTGTCTTTGAAATAAATGCTGAAGGCATATGGTCTCTTAGCGGTAAAGATTTGGGTTTAACAATTGAATGGTTAGAAGCAGACGCCGATCAAATTAATCAACTCTTTAATAAGGAAAGTTTTGATTTATTGTTGAGTCACGCAGTAATAGATTTGCTCCCAGTACCAACTGTAATGCCAGTGATTTTGAGCAAACTTAAACAAGCTGGTGGCTTTTATTTTAGTTTAAATTTTTCAGGCGAAACAAGTTTTTTGCCCAGTGATCACTCCGATGCAGGCATTGCCAAAAACTATCACAAAGATATGGATACTCGTTTCCCAGAACTAGATTGGCAACCTAGCCTTACTGGAGATGCTCTTCCCAAATGGTTGGAAAACTATGGTTGTCAAAAAGTCATTAATGGAGAATCTGATTGGTATCTTAGCGATAAAAATCATCCTTCAGGTGATGGTCTATTTATTAAGAATATTTTGGACACTATTAAAAAAGCCTTAGCTGGAATGTCAGGCCTGGAAGATTGGCTCAATAAACGCTATAAGCAATTACAGCAGAAACAACTAGAGATAAAAATATCTAATTCAGACTGTTTTGGCTTGAAGTAAGCGTAAACACATAAAGCCTATACCCAACACTATTACATCTCGAAATCGGATCAGTGCTAGTACTGCTGCGGCGGCAGTTTCAGGCAGCACTATTGCACTGAATACCCAAAGCACCGCCGCTTCTAATGTTCCAATGCCTCCAGGCAAGGGTAATAAAAATGCTAAACGCATTGCCACAAGTAATAATATGAAATCAGTTGTGCTCAAATAAATGTTGAAAAAGCTTAATACTAAATATAGTTCAAAAAAAGTTAGCAGCCAGCCGCTTATAGAAAGTAGTAAAGCAGCTGCAAGTGCTAGTTTATTTTTCAATAAGTTTTGCAGAGAACTGGTGATTTGATTCCAGTGAAAGTTAATATTTGATAAGCGTTTACTACCTAACCATCTCAGACCAATATTATTTATTATTTTCGCAATTGATGTATTACCTAGTATTACACCCCAGGCTAAAAAACATAACAGCAATATTGCTAAAGCAATAATAAGTGCTACGGAAATCCAGTTTTCCAGACCGGAACCAGAAAATGCTAAGTAAAGTATGCCTAGTAAAAGCACTGCAAAATTTACCCAAAGTTCGAAGAATCTATCAACAGCAAGGGCTAAAAAAGAGTCCCCGGGAGAAATATTAAACCTTTTATATAGCAAAAAAATCTGTAGTGGTTCTCCACCAAACTGAGGGCCAGGCGTTATAAAACTAACGCTCTGGCCAGCTTGACGCAAAAATAATAAGTTAAGAAAATTTAGATTTAGATCCAGCCCTTTAGTCAGCGCCATCCAGCGCCAAACAAAAATAAATATGATAAATAAATTTAAAATTGACCAGTAAAACCACTGTCGCATTGATAAGCTTTTGACAGAATCTAATATGTCGTTAAATGGCAAATCACGAATAAGCCAGCCGGCTAAAGCTAAGGCGCTTATCCAAGCCGCTAACCTGATAATTTTATAACTGCTCATCAGTTACTGTCTCAGCCAATATTTCAGCTACCATCGTATCGGTGTACCCAACGGTCATCCCACAGCCAAAGGCTGAATTTTCCTGTGCCAAATTGCATAACCCAAATAACCAGGACGAGTAAAATAATCTCTAAATAGTGCATCTCATATGAAAGGAAAAACCAGCACAGTAGACATGAAAGAATAATAGCGAAGAAGCGACCAAGAACACCAAGCAATATCATTAACGAAGAAAGCAGCAAGCTTAGTAACAAGATGGCCTTCGAAAAAGTTATGTCATTGAATACTGAACCAAGAGGGTTAGTTTTAATAATAAGCAAGCATACTAAACATAAGATTATTACTCTGAAAATAGGTAACAAGATTTGAAGAGTGACTTTATCAGCAAGTTTAAAAAAGTTGCTGATTGCTGGTTTTTCCAAATTTATGCGTCCGCTGACGATCAGCCAATCAATAACAAAGCCTCCCAGTAAAGGCAGCATGAAAGCAAATCCTGCAATGGTAGTCGCTGGTGGCGCAAGAATTGGCCATAGCACTACGGCCAAGAAACCCATCTGAAATCCTGCGACGGCCCTGCGTGACATGTTAAGCGGCAGCTGATAAACGGGCTTTTGTTGCCTGTTTCTCCAATAAAGCCCACTTTGAAATAAGTAATAGGCCGCACTTACTAACAAATAAGACCAATGAATCTGGCCAATCCAAACTGCTAGCAAGGGGGCTATCAGTAATCCAAGCGCATCGAATTCAGTATCAAGCTGGATGCCCAATAGGCTCTCATGTTTGGTAATGCGCGCTAAATAACCATCAAGACGATCTATTATAGCGGCTATTAAGTAGCTAAATGCTGGAATTAAAAGGGCTTTATCACTTATATCGAGTTGAAGAATAAAGCCTCCAGTAAATGCAATTAAAAAGCCCCTAAGTATAGTGAGGCGATTTGCCCAGCCTAAATTTTCATAGATAGGCTGTTTTTGTGAAGGGCGGTTTAGCTCAAGTTGTTGACTTATTACCTTTATCACCAAGAGCCACAATAATCCTGCTTGAATGAGCCACTGCAAGGCCTGCCACTTCGGCCATATCAAAGAAAAAAGCACGGTAAAAATAATTAGTAAGCTAAACCCTAGATTGCGGATAAAATTGGTCTCAGAGACTAGGGCTAGGAGGGTTTCTGAAGAATTTTCAACATTAATCATTAGGTAAACATACTAGACCCTGTTTTTATTGCAATTAGCACGTTAATTCGCGTTTTATTAGGGCTTCAATTAGAAGATACAAGCCTGTAAAATAAGGCATTGCGTTCTGCTTTTCAGCATTTTGGGTGTAAAAAAGCTTTTTTTTGAAGTAAATCATTAAAAAGCTTCTTTTTTTTATTTATTAACTAGACTTTTAAATGAAATCTTGTCAACATCCCTTTTCAAGAGAGACTTTGCAAAGTTTTTTTACGAAAAGTGTAATCTTAGTTGATAGTTAAGGAGAAAATAATGAGAATTCTAAGTAAAAAATTAATCATTGCTTTAATGGCCATTTCAATGGCTACATTTCCAGCTTTAAATGCTAACGCTCAAGCTGGCGGGATTGCGGGTGTGAGTGCAACTACGGCTGTAATCGTAGGTGTTGTTGTTGTTGGTGCAGTTGCTGCTGGTAATAACGATAGTGGTCGTCCTACTGTGTTCGCGCCTATTCCTGAAGCGCCAGAAACTCCAGCTACCACTACTACAGCTAATGGCAGTGGCGGCGGTTCTACTACTACTACTACTACAAACTAAGAATAGTTTAGTATTACAAGTATCAAAAAGGCGGCTTTGCCGCCTTTTTTTTGTCTGCAGCATAAGTTTAAGCATAGGCTTTTATCTCAATAGTTAGGTTTTATTAGAAAACTAAAAATGAATCAGGTCTTAAAATTCTTTACAGTGTTTGCTTGTTTATCTGTGGCCTCTGTTGCACCAGCAGCAGATTTTGGCACAACAGGTCTAATTGATATTCCCAGTGCCAGAATGATGGACGATGGTGAGTTCAAGATTGCCATGAGCCGGCAAACTGTGGCCGATATTTATTCTTTGAATTATCAAGTCACCCCCTGGCTTGAATCGACTTTCCGTTACACCATATTCAATCCAGATAAAGTTGCTGGCTCTGGTGATGGCCTTTTCGATAGAAGCTATGAGGTCAAACTGCGCTTAATTCGTGAAAGAAGAATATTTCCGCAAGTAGCTATCGGCATTAGAGATGTTCTCGGTACCGGAGCTTGGGGAAGTGAATACCTGGTGGCCACTAAATCTATTGGCGCTTTTGACCTTACTTTGGGTACTGGTTGGGGAAGGTTGGCTGAGCGCGATACTTTTAGCAACCCCTTAACGTCTATTGCGAATAGCTTTGAAACACGAAGCGCAGAAACTGGAAGAGGAGGGAAAGTTTCATTTGGAAATTTCTTCAGTGGTCCAGAGGTAGGTGTTTTTGGTGGATTGAGCTATGAGCTGGAAAACTGGAACACCAAGCTCTTAGTCGAATATAACTCGGATTCTTTTCAAAGAGAGCGTCGATTGGGCACTATTCCTGATGCGTCACCTGTTAGCTATGGCGTCGAGTGGGAACCGACACCTGGTTTTGCTTTGGGCATAAATAGACAGCAAGGCAATCAAACCGGGTTTTATATTTCTGCTTCGCTCAATACCAAAAATGAAGCACCACGGCTCTCACAAAATCTTGTGGTACCAGTCAGTTCCAATCTTGCTCAAGAAGTAGTGGGTGCCGAGCTTAATAACTGGTACAGAAATTTACTGCTTGATGTTGAAGGTGCTGGCATGCTGCTTAGAGCAGCATCTATCTCTTCTGACCAAAAATCGGTGAGTTTTGAGCTGTCTAACCAGCAGTACAATTTAATGGCAGATGGCATCAATCGTTTCTTGCTCTTGGCTGAAATTCACCTTCCTCCCCAAATAGAAAGCATAGAAATAATTTTAAATGAAGGCGGCATACGCAGTAATGCGATAGTTTATCAGCGCCAATTTGGCGATAGGCCAAGGACATGGCTTGATGCTGAAGATTTAATTACTATTACTCCAGGTTCTCCTTTAGTCAACCCCTCATCAGTAACCCGCTACCGTATCCCTAATGTCGCTTTTGGTGCAGATTTATCGACCCGTTTGTCTTTGTTTGATCCTGATAATCCGGCGCGTTATCAGGTCATGCTTAAAACCACAGCGGCGATGGATCTAGGAAACTATTTTTCGCTTTTTGCTAGCTATAACTGGGACATCGATAATGATTTTGACGCGATCTCTCGTGGTGCTAACTCCGTATTGCCTCATGTGCGATCAGATATAGCAAAGTACCTAAAGCAAGGTGATACCGGTCTGGACAGTTTGTACATACAGAAAAAAGGCAACCTGGGCAGAGACCTTTATTACCGGGCTTACAGTGGTTATCTGGAAGAAATGTATGCAGGTCTTGGTGGTGAATTTTTATACAGCCCCTTTAGCTCCCGTTTGGCATTTGGCTTTAATCTTAACTGGGTGAAGCAGCGTGATTATGATAAAGATTTTGATTTGCTGGACTATTCTGTTGTTACCGGCCACGTCAGCGCCTATTGGGCAACGCCCTGGTATAACTATGATGTGGCTGTGCATGCTGGCCAATATTTAGCAAAAGACGTCGGCGCGACTATTGAGGTGCGCAGGACCTTTGATAATGGTTGGATGATAGGCGCATTTGCGACATTTACAGATGTATCGGCTGAAGATTTTGGAGAAGGCAGTTTTGATAAGGGCATCTTTTTTAGAGTACCGCTGGATCAAATTTTACCGGGGAATACTCGTGCCACTTATACGAATACTATTCGCTCAATTCAACGTGATGGTGGACAAGCCCTTAATGGCTTTGGCACAAGCTTATGGTACGATTTACGTCCAACGCGTTATGACGCTTTGAATAACTATAAATTAAGAATGGTGCCTGGGGCATGAAAATAGTTAAGCTTCTATTACTATGGGTCATAGTGTTAGCTGGTATACAAGCATGTAGTTTTCGCTCGACTCAACTCGACTTGCTTATGTCTGCTTTCAATGGACCAGATGATACTGTGCCTTATGAGGAGTTAGCTTGGACCATGCTTTGGTCTGGCAATGACTATCGTTTAATGCCAATTTTTCCAACCGATATGAGCGTCACTAATTTCATGAATACAGAAGGTAGCGTCATTGTGTCGTTTGATGGTTGGCAGGTCGTAAGAGCCGATGGCGTATTACCTTCTGAACTAAACGTAGCCATTGAAAAAACCGATACTGGCTTGGAGTATTCAAGCGAAGATGAAGTTTTCGCGACCCATGCCTGTGAAGAATTTGCGTCAACGCTCCAAGGCCAAACAACAGTCTGGTTGCAAAACTGCGATAGTGCTGAAGGCCCTTATAGTAATGAGATTAGGGTGAATGCAGCCGGTTCGATAACCTTATTGCGTTTTTTAATTCACCCTGAATACCCTATGCTCACCTTGACCCCTAATAATTTAATATTTTAGGGCGTTCGAATACCATTTCGAAGCTTTAAATAAACTCGAAACACTATATCTAGTTGAACGAAAGTTTTTGTGAAAAGATTTTCGAATGGCGTCAGGGGTCGCACTGGAATATAAACAGATGGTGCCCAGAGGCGGAATCGAACCGTTTATCCTGGTGCGCGAAGCAGATGTGACTGTTCTACTTGAGTCTTACGAGACTTGAAGGTTGTTGCTGAATAACACGAGGATTTTGGTGGCGCTCAGCGCTGCCCATTGAGCAGTCTAACTTGAGCTAAGTAAAAAGAAATGGTGCCCAGAGGCGGAATCGAACCACCGACACGAGGATTTTCAATCCTCTGCTCTACCGACTGAGCTATCTGGGCATTTTTGATCTATTACCTTAGTAATTTACAAGGCTCTACACTGTATCGAACAAGCCGCGTATTAAACCTGTTGGTGTTGTTCTAGTCAAGATTGTATTACGAGAAAGCGTTAGTTTTCTGGCACATAGCCATCGGCCTCATCATGATCTTGATTGGCAAAGAACTTATCCATTTCTTCGGTAAGATATTTGCGGTCTTCGGGATTAATCATGCTGAGAGCTTTTTCATTGATTAATCGGGTTTGCAGCTGCTGCCATTCTTGCCAAGCTTGTTTAGAGATATTGTCGAAAATATCCTGACCTTTCGCTCCTGGATAGGGAGGAGTTACTAAGCCTTCCATCTCTTTATTATATTTTTTACAAAGTACGATTCTACTCATGATTGATTCACCAGCTGTTTTAATAATGTTTTTACCGGGGCCGCCAGTCCTAATTCAGTAGGCGAATTTAGATCATACCAGTGCCAGTCGGGCTTCTCCATGATCAATATAGGCTCTTTAGCCAACCATAGAATTTGCGGTTTTATATTAAGATGATAATGACTAAAAGTATGGTGAATATCATTCCATGGCATAGTCTGAGCGTTAATGACGAAGCCGTATTTTTGTAGATAGCCGGATATACTGTCATTCACTTGAATTTCAGGAAAGCTCCATAAGCCACCCCAAATTCCACTGGGAGGCCTTTTCTCCAGTAATACTTTCTCACCACTTTTGTCATGCAGAATTAACATTTGTGTCGTTTTTACCGGTAGTTTCTTTTTGATTTTTTTATACGGAAACTCAGTAGTTTTTTGAGTTAAATAAGCCTCACAGCCTTGTTGTAAAGGGCAAACAGAGCATGATGGCTTTGTGCGCGTGCAAAGCGTTGCACCAAGATCCATCATAGCCTGGGTATATGATCGACAATTGCTGCTTGGTGTATGCCTTTCTGCTAACTGCCAGAGTTGTTTTTGTGTGTCGCTTTGTCCAGGCCAGCCTTTTACACAGTGGTAGCGACATAAAACTCTTTTGACATTACCATCGAGAATAACTGCATATTTATCATCAGCTAAGGTCATAATTGCACCGGCTGTGGATTTTCCTATACCGGGTAGTTCGACTAATTCATCAAGTGTACTTGGCAAAACACCATGGTGTTCGTGATAAATGATTTTTGCGGTCTTATGTAAATTTCTTGCTCGTGCGTAATAACCTAAACCAGTCCAGTGGTGTAATACTTTATCCTCATCTGCTAAAGCTAATTGCTTGATGTCGGGAAAATTTTGCATAAAGTTTTCGTAATAAGGTATTACCGTGGTTACCTGAGTCTGTTGAAGCATGATTTCGGAGATCCAAACACGATAAGGATTCGGCTTAAGCTGCCAGGGTAAATTCTTACGGCCATGAGTCTCAAACCAGTTTAAAACTGCTTGACTGAAATCGACGTGTTTTGAGTTGTCAGTAATTGGCATGGTGACTAAGTGTAATGATTGTCAGCCTTTTTTTCACATTAAAAGCATAATGGCAGTATAATTACATTTTTCTCAATGCTGCATTATTTAAAAACAATAGTGCAGAAGTGATAGAGGCAACTATGTCTGAGCCAAGAACGGCTAGCGTTGAAAGAAATACTAATGAAACCCAAATCAAGGTTAGTGTGAATTTGGACGGCACTGGTATATTTAAAATTGAGTCTGGTTTGCCTTTTCTTGAACATATGCTTGAGCAGGTTTCTCGACATGGTTTGGTTGATATAGACATTGTCGCTAAGGGTGATCTTGAAATTGATGATCACCACACTGTAGAAGACTTGGGCATCACACTCGGCCAAGCTTTTGATAAGGCTCTGGATAAAACCGGTATCCGTCGTTATGGTCACGCTTATGTGCCACTAGATGAAGCATTATCTAGAGTGGTAATCGATTTTTCTGGCCGACCAGGTCTTGAGTATGCAATTCCTTTTGCTCGTGGATCGGTGGGAGGTTTTGATGTTGATTTATTTTATGAGTTTTTTCAGGGTTTTGTTAATCATGCCAAAGTGACCTTGCACATTGATAATCTCAAAGGCAATAATGCTCATCATCAAATTGAAACGGTGTTTAAAGCATTTGGTCGTGCAGTCCGCATGGCTATGGAAGCTGATCCGCGTATGCAAGGCACCATCCCTTCAACGAAGGGAAGCCTCTAGATTTTCCAATACTTCCTTAAAAACAGGTTCAAAATGCTCATTTATTGGACATATAAATTTCGCTTTTTAGTCTGTTTTTGCCCAGTCTTGATTTTGCTAAAGGCTTCCAGGAATTTCACGAGATAATGAATCGAGTTGTTGTCATTGATTATGGTATGGGAAATCTCCATTCTGTGGGGAAGGCCCTAGAACATGTTGATGAAAATATTTCTCTTACAATCACGGCGGATGCTCAACAAATTCGAGATGCAGACCGACTAATTTTTCCGGGCGTTGGTGCTATGCGAGATTGCATGGCGGAGATTAAGCGATTAAAAATTGATGAGCTTCTGAAACAAGCCAGGCTGGAAAAACCAATACTAGGCATTTGTGTCGGCATGCAGGCCATGTTGAGTTATTCCGAAGAAAATAACGGGGTTGATTGTATTGGGCTTTTTCCCGGCATGGTTAAACGATTTAAGGAAAATCAGGTAGATGAAAGCGGCGAAATATTGAAAGTTCCCCATATGGGCTGGAATGAAGTCAAGCAGACTTCGGCTCATCCGATGTGGCAGGGCATTGAGAACAATAGCCGCTTTTATTTTGTGCACAGCTTTTTTGTGGATCCTGATACTGACAAACAGGATAGTGCAAACATAGTTGGGGAAAGCTCATACCCCTTAACTTTTAGCTCAGCAATTTCTGCTGAAAATATTTTTGCAGTACAGTTTCACCCAGAAAAAAGTCAGAATGTAGGGCTGCAATTGCTTAAAAACTTTTTAAGTTGGAATGGTCAGCTATGAGTTTGGCAAAACGAATCATCCCTTGTCTTGATTGCGAAAATGGCCGTGTTGTTAAAGGCGTAAAGTTTTTGGATATTCGAGATGCAGGCGATCCAGTTGAAGTTTCAAAACGCTATTGTGACCAGGGGGCAGATGAGATTACTTTTCTGGATATCACCGCCAGTAGCGATAATCGAGACACAACCATACATACCGTTGAAGCCATAGCGAGTCAGGTGTTTATCCCTTTAACCGTCGGTGGTGGAATTCGCAGCTTAGATGATATTCGAATAATGCTACGTGCCGGCGCTGATAAAGTTGCTATTAATACTAGCGCTGTCCTAACCCCAGAGTTTGTTAAAGAGGCAGCCGAAAAATTCGGCTCTCAATGTATTGTCGTTGCCATTGATGCCAAACAGGTTTCTCTAGCAGGTGAGCCATTGCGTTGGGAGATATTTACTCATGGAGGACGAAAGGCCACAGGGATCGATGCAATTGAGTGGGCTAAACGTATGGTTGCCTATGGCGCTGGCGAAATTTTACTCACCAGTATGGATAGAGATGGCACTAAAAATGGTTTTGATCTGGCTTTAAACCGGGCGATCAGTGAAGCGGTTAGTGTGCCGGTTATTGCCTCTGGTGGAGTTGGCAATTTACAAGATCTGGTTGATGGAATTACTGAAGGGAAAGTGGATGCTGTACTAGCAGCGAGTATTTTTCATTTTGGTGAGTTTAGTATTCCTGAAGCTAAAGAGTATATGGCATCAAAAGGCATCGTCGTCCGTTAAAACTACTACGCTCGGCAAAGCTTTGTTGAAAGTTTTATTCCACTCAGTCACTTACCGGTTGTAAGCTCCTTCATAAAATAAACCTTTCGCCGCGCCTGGCCTTCGCTCGTGACGTATTAATGTATAGATGTAATGGTTACTATGCCTCAAAAAATTTAAAACGTTGAGGGCCCATATACAAAAAAAAGGATTAGAAATCTAGATACCAACTAAGCTAGGGCAAAGAAAGAAAAACCTTTAAAGGGACATACATGCTCAAGCAAGTAACTGGATGAAATTTATTTTTCAATCAAGCTATACCGATTCGAGCACTGTACTTTTTTACTAGTAAGGTTGAGCTCGAAGGAGTGACAAGCCCTTCAAAATATTAAAAGCTTCATTAAGTTGATAATCTCCAATAAGGACTTGTTCTCCAGTCAGGTCAAGTACTTCGGGGATTGATCCAATTAAAGCTTCATTTTCAAGATGACCTTCAAGATCTTCTTCGCGATAGCTCGCGGGGTTATCGGGCAGACTTGTTAGTCTTCCTTGTCTGACAATGATATTAGGCAATATACCGAGTGCCTGAATGGAGCGTCCGTTTGGCGTGTAATATAGGGCAGTGGTTAATTTTATTGCGCGACCATT
>Ga0209425_10002453_pt1 | contig 20673 bp, 21 predicted proteins | sample COG_05_FD_184749 | JGI IMG/M metagenome (GOLD analysis project Ga0209425, IMG submission 184749) | Pelagic Microbial community sample from North Sea - COGITO 998_met_05 (SPAdes) (version 2) | ecosystem: Environmental > Aquatic > Marine > Neritic zone/Coastal water | place: Helgoland, sampling...
CAGCTATGTTATTTGGTTCTCCAGTAGCAGGTGCAGGTGTTGGTATTGATAATATCGCATTCTTATCTTGGTTCCAATATGGTGGTGGTAAAGAACTTTATGACCAACTATGGTCTGAAATGGGAAGAGACATCAAAGGCTTTATGTTACAACCAGTAGGCCCTGAAGCTTTAGGTTGGTTCAAAGAGCCAATTAACAGTATGGCTGACTTTAGAAAGTATAAGTTCAGAACTCCTCCAGGAATTCCAGGACAAACTTATAAAGATATCGGTGTAGCTTCTGTAGCAATGGGTGGTGGAGATATTTTACCAGCTCTTGAGGCAGGAACAATTGATGCAGCTGAATGGTGCTGTCCTAAGCCGGATATGACATTTGGTTTTCAGAAAGTTCTAAAACATTACTACTTACAAGGTCTTCACCAAGTTGTAGTAAATGCTGACTTCTACATTACAGGCAAAAAATACAAAAAAATGTCTGCTTTAGAAAAGAAAGCTTTAGAAGTTGCTGCAAATGCATCTTTATCAAAGTCAATGAGTTATAGAATATACGAAAATGGAAAAGCTCTTGCTGAATTAACAACAAAGCATGGTGTTATTTTACATGATACTCCAGCTGATTATTTTCCAGCTTATATGGCTGCTGCAAAAGCTAGTCTAGAAAAGAATGCTGCGAAGAACAAGTTCTTTGCTAAAGTATGGCAATCTCAAAAAGACTTTGCTGATATAGCAGTACCATTTTGGTCTGGGTCTCAAATGTCTAATGCTAAGCTAGGAATGGCTCACGCAGAAACATTGAAATAGTATTTAAAATACTTGATAAAGCGGGCAATTTATTGCCCGCTTTATTTTTAACTGAATAAAATTTCATGCCAAAAAACCATAAACCAAAAAAACCAATTAAACCTATGAAGCTTGATATTTCAGATGAAATGATAGCTGAAAGAAGAGGTGGTTCTGGGCCAATGCCTATGAGCATGCCAAAATGGATGGCATCTTCAATTACAAAAATTGATTTATTTAATAAGTGGATAGGAAATATTGTTTGTTGGATTACAGTTCCACTAATTTTAGCAATGACTTATGAAGTTTTAGCAAGAAAATTATTTACTGCTCCAACAATGTGGGCGTATGATATGAGTAGATTTATGTACGGTGCTTTATTTATGTTAGGTGCTGGTTATGCTTTATCCAAAGGTGTTCATATAAGAGCAGATTTTTTATATAGAAATTTTAAAACTAAAACCCAAGGCCTAATAGATTTTTGGTTATATCTTTTATTTTACTTTCCTGGATTAATTGTATTCCTTTATATGACAACAGGATTTGTTCAAGAGTCTATAATGAGAGGTGAAAAAGGAATGGATACTGCTTGGATGCCATATATGTGGCCAATCAAAGCTTGTTTGTGGTTTGGAATTGTTTTTTTACTTATTCAAGGTGTTTCAGAATTATTTAAAAGTTTTTGGGCTGCTACTAAAGGTGAGTGGCCAGGAGAGGAAGATTAAATGTTAGCAGAATTTATAGATCCAGCTGTTTTAGGATTTATTTTAATTGGTGTTATGCTTTTTTCGATTTTTGTTGGTTTTCCAATTTCATTTACTCTAATATTTTTAGGCTTTTTTTTTGGTTACCTAGGATTTGGTAAGTTAGTATTTTATTTAATGACCCTTCAGTTTTCGATGGTAATGACCGAACAAACCTTAGCTGCTGTCCCACTCTTTGTATTTATGGGTATAATGATGGAACAAGCAGGATTAATGGAAAGATTGTTTTCTGCTTTTCAGTTAATGCTTGCTAAAGTTAGAGGCTCTTTATATTACGCGGTACTTTTTGTTTCAGTAGTATTCGCAGCTGCAACAGGAATTGTTGGTGCCTCAGTTACAATTTTAGGGATTATGGCTGCTAAATCTATGAATAAGTCTGGATACAATGTTAGATTGGCTGCTGGAACGATAACTGCTGGTGGAACACTTGGTATTTTAATACCTCCAAGTATCATGCTTGTTGTTATGGGCCCAATAATGGAAATTCCTGTGACAGATTTATTTGCTGCAGCTATTGTCCCAGGTATTTTACTCGCAACTTTATATGCTGCTTATACTACAATTAGATGTTGGATTGACCCAAGTTTGGGACCTGTTCTTCCTCCTGAATTACGAGCAACTAGCATGAAAGCCGTTTGGATTGAATTCTTTTTAGGGTTAGTTCCTCCTGCTGCTTTAGTTTTTGCTGCATTAGGAAGTATTTTATTTGGTTTTGCTACACCAACAGAAGCAGCTGGTTGTGGAGCAATGGGATCTTTACTTTTAGCTTTAGCTTATAAAAAGTTAACATTTAGAAAATTGCAAGATGCTTTAGTTAAGACACTTGAGATATCTGCTTTAATTATGGTTTTAGTTGCTGCTTCAAATTTCTTCGGTGCTGTATTTTCAAGACTTGGAACACCAATGCTTCTTACTGAATTCTTGCTTAGTCTAGAAATGAATAGATATTTAATTTTAGCAATGATAATGGCTATGATTTTCCTTTTGGGATGGCCTTTAGAATGGGTGCCTATTGTTATGATTATTGTGCCAATTATTTTACCTTTAGTTGAAGCTTTAGGATTTAACTTAACTTGGTTTGCAATCCTGGTTGCAGTAAATCTTCAAACTGCTTGGCTCTCACCACCAGTGGCTTTATCTGCGTACTTCTTAAAGGGCGTAGTTCCTGAGTGGGATTTAAAAGATATTTATTATGGAATGATGCAATTTATGGTAATTCAAGTCATCGGATTAATTTTAATTATTGTATTTCCACAGATTGCTTTATGGCTACCAAGCTATCTATATGGACAGTAGAATTTATTAGTTTATTATCTAATTAGTGAATCAAATTAAATCAAAAAAAAACCTTATAAACTGGGAGTTAGTTTCAGTAAATCCTAATGATAAAATTTGGGATTGGAAAGATTTATTTTGCTTTTGGGGGTGTAATATTCAAAGTGTAATTGGGTTTTCTTTAATAGCGTCTCTTTATTTAGTTTATGAATTAAATGTTTTTGTTGTTTTATTAGGTACGTTTATAGCATCTATTCTAGTTTATTTTTTAGCAAATCTAATAGGTAAGCCCTCACAAAAATATGGTTTACCTTTCCCAGTAATTTTAAGAAGCTCTTTAGGAATAAGTGGTGCAAAATATTTTGGTCTTTTTAGAGGGCTGGTTGGTATTTTTATGTTTGGTATCCAAACTTATTTTTTATCAAGATTATTTAGTTTTTTAGTAAGAATTTTTATTTTTTCTTTAGATAATACTTTTTTGAGTCAGGACATTTTTTTAATTTTTCTTTTAGGGTTAAATATTATTGATTGGATATCATTTGTTTTTACTGTCATCTTACAAGCCTACTTATTTAGTAAAAGCCATCAATTTAATAGGTTTATTATAAGATTTTCAGCTGCTACAGTTTACTCAGGAATGCTTATATTTTTTTTTACAGTATTTCTTTATGATGTTAAAGTTACTTCTGAGGCTTTTGCAGATATTTTTTCGATTGGCAATCTGTTTGATAAAAATAATATTGTTCCTTTAATTACAGTTGTAGGCACTATTTTTGCATACTTTTCAATTGTGATTGTAAATTTTGGTGACTTCAGTAGGTATGTAAAAGATGAAAATCAATTAAAAAATGGAAATCTAAGTCTAATTATCAATCTAATAATATTTTCTTTTTTTGCAGTGTTTATAGTCATTGGAGCAGATATTTTTCTAAACAAAAATTTAGAAAATATGGAAAGAATTTTAACAAACCCAACAGATATAGTTGGAAAAATAGACAGTATAGAATTAACTGTAATAGTATTGTTCTTTATAATTTTTTCATCAGTTTCTACTAATCTAATTGCCAATTATATCCCAACACAAAATATATTATTAAATATTATGCCTACGAAGTTGAATCTTAAAACTTCAGCAATTATTATTCTTCTTTTGGGTTTTGTAATTGGTATTTTTTGGTTAACACTTTTAAGTCAAATTGGAATTTTAGCATTTGTCGATACTTTCGCTGCTTTTTTTGGTCCTCTATTTGGCATTATAGTTACTGATTATTATTCAATAAAAGAGACCAATTTAAATAATAAAGATATTTTTTCTTCTGAAAATGATAGTTTATATTTTTATTCTAATGGATGGCATATCAAAGCTATCTATTCTTTATTTTTAGGTTTTATTTTTTCTGCATCAACAATTTGGAATGAAAACTTAATGATCTTTCACTCTTTTTCTTGGCTGATTGGTGCCTTGATCTCTTCATTGACTTACTATTTGTTAGCTAGTAAATAATTTCATGCATCAATTTGATTTAAAAAATAGAACAGCAATCGTCACAGGAGGTGCCCAAGGTTTTGGTTTGGACATTGCTAGGCGTTTTTTAAATTCTGGTGCTAAAGTTATAATTTGGGACATTGATGAAGAAGAATTAAAAAAAGCTCTTATATTAGTTAAAAATCAAAATCTCTCATATAATGTTGTTGATGTTTCTAACTTTAAAGACGTTAAAAAAACTGTTGATAAAATAGCAAAATCTTCAAATATTGATATTTTGATAAATAACGCAGGTATTACTGGATCAACATCTTCACTATGGGATTATGATGTTGATGAATGGAATAAAATTATTCAAATTAACTTAATGGGAACATTTAATTGTTGTAAGTGTGTAGTCCCCTTTATGATAAAAAATGATTATGGCAGAATTGTTAATGTTGCATCAGTTGCTGGAAAAGATGGAAATGCCAATGCAAGCGCTTACAGTTCAGCTAAAGCTGGAGCAATTGGATTAACTAAATCTTTAGGAAAAGAATTGGCTGATAAGAATATTGCTGTTAATGCAATTACGCCAGCAGGAGCTAAAACGAGAATTTTGAACCAAATGTCAAAGGAGCATGTGGCACGAATGCTATCTAAAGTACCAAGAGGTAGATTTTTAGAAATTGAAGAATTTACATCTTTGATTTGCTGGTTATCATCTGAAGAAAACTCTTTTTCTACAGCTGCTGTTTTTGATATTAGTGGTGGTAGATCTACTTATTAACCGTAATTTTTTGAGTTTTTAATTCATGTTTACTTTCTTTAGATATTACTGGCGCTAATAGTATTATTGACCAATAAATTAAAAGTATAAATATAGAAAATGATTTCATTCTTTTCTATTAACCTAAAATATTGATCGTAGATTGTTTAAAGTATGTTCAAATGTTGTTTTTTAAAAAACTTTAGATATACACTCTAATTATGAAAAAAAAATTTTTTACAATATTATTTTTCTTATTTTTATCTTCAAATAATGTTATTGCTGAAAAAGTAAATATTTTTAATTTTACAGCTGAAGAATTTAAAACATTAAAAGTAGGCAAAAAATACAAAGGGGAAACAACTTGGACTCTTGGTTCCAATGAAAATGGTAATTTTATTAAAGCTGAAGCTGAGGGTAAAGGCTCAGGATTAGGCAAAGAAGTTTCAATTGATTTATTAAAAACTCCATTTATCAATATTACCTGGAAAGTTGAAAAAGACCTATTTGGTATTGTAGAAAATAGCAAAAAAGGACACGATTATGCAGCTAGAGTATTTGTTATAAAAAAAACTGGCTCAACAGCCCTATCAAATAGGGCAATAAATTATGTTTTTTCAAGCAATAATGAGGTAGGAAAAAATTGGCCTAGTCCTTATACAAAAAAATCAATTGATTACGTCTTGTCTTCAACAAGAAATAATCTGAATGCATGGGTTACGGTTAAAGCTAATGTTAAAGATGATTTTAAGAAACTACATGGTATAGAGGTATCAGATATATCAGGTGTTGCAATAATGACAGATACAGATAACTCAAAATTAAAAGCTATATCTTTTTATCAAAATATTTATTTTTCATCAAAATAGTATGCATGAAAATTTTTTCCACAAACTTAAAGTCTATTATGAAGATACTGATGCTGGGGGTGTTGTGTATTACTCTAACTATTTAAAATTTCTTGAGAGAGCTCGAACAGAAGCTTTAGTTTCATTAGGCTCAAGCAATAAAAAGATTAAAGAGGATTTTGGAGCTTTAATTATAGTTAAATCATGTAATATTGAATATAAAATTTCTGCACATCTTGAAGATGAACTAAATATAAGATCTTTTGTTAAGTCAGTTACAAAAACATCTTTTTTTATGAATCAGTTTATTACAAGAGGAGAAGATTTAATAGCTGAAGCAAAAGTACATTTAGTTTTTGTTAACAACGATGGCAAACCTATAAAAATACCAGATAATTTATTTCAGGATTTTAAGCCTTATTTTTGTGATAGTATTAAGGTTTAAGTATTTTCTTAACAAACTTAAGAAGCTTTATCATTTTTTTTGTGTCAATAACTTTGGTATTAACATTTCGTGGACTAGGATGATAACAAGAAATTAAAATTTTACCATCTGGTAAATTATATTTAGCACCATGCTTGAATATAAATTTTTCTTTAATAATGAAATTTTTTTTATAAAATTTAATACAATTATCAAATGCGATTTTACCCAAGCAAATTATTACTTTTAATTTAACTAAATTTTTAATTTCATTATCAAAATAATTTGAGCAGTTGTTAAGTTCTTGATTTAGTGGCTTATCATCAGGAGGAACACATTTTAAAATATTTGTAATATATGCACTATTAAGTCTCAAACCATCCTTTCTATGTGTAGATTTGAGTAAGTTTGATATTCCTGTCTTATATAAACAACTAAATAGAAAATCACCAGATTTGTCACCAGTAAATGCTCTACCTGTTCTTGTTCCACCATGAGCTGCTGGTGCTAGACCAAGTATCATTAATTTTGCATTAATATCCCCAAAACCAGTTACTGGTTTTCCCCAGTAAATGTCGGATATATTTTGTTTTCTTTTTACAATTGAAATTTTTTTACTAAATTTTATTAATCTTGGACATTTTTTACATTTAATTATTGTATTGTTTAATTTTTTAAATTTAATGTTCATTAATGAAGTTAATTAAAATTACCTTAGTCTTACTTATATCTTTCAACATACCATTTAAAGTTATTTCAGCTAATCAGTTTGAGAACATATTAAAAGAAGGTAAAAAACTAATATTTATAAGGCATGCTTATGCACCAGGTGGTGGTGACCCTGATGGATTTGATATTCTAAATTGCTCAACACAACGTAACTTAAATTTTGAAGGTATTGAACAATCCAAACGAATAGGTCAATTATTTAAAGATAACAACGTAGTGATTGACAATATATTATCTAGTGAATGGTGCAGATGCAAACAAACAGCAGAGTATGGATTTAATAATAATTATGAAACTAAAAGTTTTTTAAATTCTTTTTTTAGTCAAGAATTTTCTCAAAACAAAGATAAGCAAATAAAAGAATTAAAAGAATATATTAAAAACTGGAATGGTAAGAATAATCTAATACTTATCACACATTATGTTGTAATTTTGGAAACCTTAAACCTACATGCTTTATCAGGAGAAATTGTTGTAACAGATAAAGATTTAAATATTTTAATAAGACATAATACGAAGAGTAATTAAAGTATATTTTATTAAAAAAAAATATAGAATATCTTCATGTCATCAAAAAAAGCAATGAAGCAAGCACAGAAACAAGCTTTTGCAAAACATAGAAGCAATATTACAAATACTAAATTTGGATCAAAAAAGATTAACTTTAATAACAAGTTAAATAAGACTATTATTGCTAATAAGAAATCTTAACTTTCATTATCAAAAATTTCAATTTTTTTACAAGTTGAAACTATCTTAAAAGCCTCTTCATTATTTATGACTGTTTTAATGTTTATTTTTAAATTATTTCTTTCAAAGACTAATTGCGTATAAAATTGAGGGTAACCAATCTTATCTGTTAAAATTAAGTCGTTATCTTCGTAAATAAATCTTTCTATAGTATTTTTTTTACTTACACTTAAATCTGTTAATTTTAGTTTTTTAAAAGTTTTACTGTCATAAACATAATTTCTTGTCATCAAAGATTTTTTTAAATCTAGAATATATTCATTTTTAACAAAATTATCTTTAATGTTTTTACATCCCGTTAAAATCATTACTTCTGAAAATGTTGTTGTTTGATAATTAATAAATAAAAATAAGAAAAAAAATTTAAATTTAAGATTATCTTTTTTCATACTTATCAGCATAAAGAAGAGAAATTAATAATATAACTGTCCAAATAATTCCTATAAAAGCTTTAGGTCCAGTATTAGCACTCCATAAATCTAAAATTAATGCACCAAAAATAAGCCCTAATACATAAATTAATATTACTATTGTAGATTTACTCATTATTTAAATTTTTCTTATAAAGGGAAATACCATTTTTTATTTTATGACTGTATGAGTCGTTAAAGCTTTCTAATTGCCAACCAGAAAGTCTTTTTTTTATATTTGTTAAATTATTCTGTTTCCATTGATTAGTGGTTTTTTCTAACTTCCACATTTTTTTTTCATCATTATTTCTACCACAACCATAACAATATCCTGTTTGAGGGTCAGTTTTGCAGATGCTTATACAAGGTGAAATAATCATTTTTTTAATTTATCAGCAAATATAATTAATTATTAATATATTTCATAATTATTGTCATTGGACAAATGATATCAATAATATATAAAACCATCTAAATTCTGGGCGAATGGCGGAATTGGTAGACGCGCTGGTCTTAGGAACCAGTATTGAAAGATGTGAAGGTTCGAGTCCTTTTTCGCCTACCAAAAAGATTATATTATGAAAGTAACAATAGAAAATATAAAAGGTTTAAGTAAAGACATTAAGGTATTCATAGATAAAAAAACTATGAATACTTATATGGACGAGAAATATGAAGAAATCAAAAATACTGTTAACTTAAAAGGTTTTAGGCCTGGCAAAGTTCCAAAAGAAATTCTTAAAAGACAATTTGGGCAAGCAGTTTTTAGTGAAGTCCTTGATAAAGTTCTTAAAGACACTTCAGTTAAAGCTCTAGAAGATAATAAGATTAAACCTGCTGGACAACCTAAGCTTGACCTTAAAACTTATGGTGAAAATAAAGATCTGGAGTATGTAATGTCTATTACAGAGCTTCCAAAAGTTGAGCTTAAGCCAATAGAAAATATTAAATACGATGAATATTCAGTTAAAATTGAAGCAAATGAGACTGATAAAAGAATTAAGGAGATAGCAAAAAGTCAAAATAATTTTATAGATGTGGCAGATGAAGTTAAGGCTACTGACGGAAATTCAATTGTATTTGATTATAAAGCTACAATTAATGGAAAAGATTTTACTGGGGGTGAGGGAAAAAATACCCAGCTTATTCTAGGAAAAGATTTATTTATCAAAGGCTTTGATAAACAATTGCTTGGTGTAAAAAAAAATGATGAAAAATCAGTGAATGTTGTTCTTCCTGAAAATTATCCTCATAAAGAATTTGCCAACAAAAAAGCAAATTTTGTTTGCAAAATTCTTGCTGTAAAAAAATCTGAAGAAATAAAAATTGATGATAATTTTGCAAAAAATCTTGGTGCCAAAGATCTTGCTGATTTAAAATTGTTAGTTTCAAAACAAATTAATGATGAATATAAAAATTCATTAGATAAGCTAGCTAAAACTCAAATTCTAAAAGAAATTGAAAATTTTAAAGTTGAGGAAATTCCAAGCAACTTAGTAGAGGAAGAAGTTAAAATATTAGCACAAGGCATGAATGAAGATGATGCTAAAAAAAGTAGAAAAAACTTTGAGAGCATCGCTAAGAAAAGAATTAAAGTGGGATTGATTTTAAATGAATTTGGTGAACAGAATAAAATAAAAGTTACAGATCAGGAAGTTCAAGCAGAAGTTCAAAAGCAACTCAAGATGATGCCTGGTCAAGAAAAAATGGTTATGGATTTTTATCAAAAAAACCCATCTGCATTAGCTAGTTTAAGAGGAACAGTTTATGAAGAGAAAATTATTAATTTAATTAAAACTAAAGCAAAACCTAAAAAAAAAGAGATTACTAAAGTAGAGGCAGAAAAAATTTTAAAAGACCATCAAAAACATGATCTTGATCGTGGCCATTCTGAAGAAAAAAAAGTTACTCCCAAAAAAGCTGTGGCTAAGCCAAAACTTAAGGAAACTAAAGTAAAAAAAGTTAGCAAAAAGTAATCACAAGTTGTATAACATATGAGAATCAACTTATGACAATAAACTTTTCAGAGCAAATGAATAACTTAGTACCAATGGTTGTGGAACAATCCAACAAAGGTGAAAGAGCTTATGATATTTATTCAAGACTTTTAAAAGAAAGAATAATTTTTTTAGTTGGTCCAATCAATGATAACATTGCATCTTTAGTTACTGCACAACTTTTGTTCTTAGAATCTGAGGATCCAAAAAAAGAAATTAACCTATATATAAATAGTCCAGGTGGACTTGTCACTGCTGGTCTAGGAATATACGATACAATGCAATATATAAAACCTGACGTTTCAACTTTATGCATAGGCCAAGCAGCTTCAATGGGATCTTTTTTATTAGCGGCTGGTAAAAAAGGTAAAAGATTTTCATTGCCAAATTCTAGAATAATGGTTCACCAGCCATCAGCTGGATTTCAAGGACAAGCTACCGATATTGAAATACATGCTAACGAAGTTTTAGCACTGAAAAAAAGACTTAATGAAATTTACTCAAATCATACCGGAAAACCTATTGAAGATATTAAAAAAGCACTTGAAAGAGACAACTTTATGACACCAGAAGTCGCAAAAGATTTTGGATTAGTTGATGAAGTAGTTAAAAATAGATCTTAATACACAACATCTTGAGATGTACAAAACAGATACTTGATTAGTATGAGTCATCTATATTAAAGTACTTTAATTGATTCGTTTAAAAAACTATGACTACAAATAATAAAAATATTCTTTACTGTTCATTTTGCGGAAAGAGTCAGCACGAAGTAAGAAAATTAATTGCAGGACCTACTGTGTTTATTTGCGATGAGTGTGTTGAACTTTGTATGGATATTATAAAAGAGGAAAGCAAAGATAATTTTGTTAAACATCAAGATGGCTTACCACCACCAAATGAAATTTGCTCAGTACTAGATGATTATGTTATAGGACAGCCTCATGCAAAAAAAGTTTTATCTGTAGCTGTGCATAACCACTACAAAAGACTTAATTATGAAAGTAAAACTAGCAAAACAGTAGAACTTTCAAAATCCAATATTCTTTTAGTCGGACCTACTGGTTGTGGTAAAACTTTATTAGCTCAGACTTTAGCTAGAATTCTAGATGTACCATTTACAATGGCAGATGCTACTACATTAACAGAGGCTGGTTATGTTGGTGAAGATGTTGAAAATATTATTTTAAAGTTATTACAAGCTGCAGATTACAATGTAGAAAAAGCTCAAAGAGGAATTGTTTATATTGATGAAGTGGACAAGATTAGTAGAAAATCTGAAAACCCATCAATTACAAGAGATGTTTCAGGTGAAGGTGTTCAACAAGCTCTATTAAAGATTATGGAAGGAACAGTTGCAAGTGTACCACCTCAAGGAGGGAGAAAACATCCTCAACAAGAATTCTTACAGGTAGACACAACAAATATATTATTTATTTGTGGTGGGGCTTTTGCTGGTTTAGACAAAATAATTTCTCAAAGAGACAAAGGTACTTCAATTGGATTTGGTGCAAATGTAAAAAAAACAGATGATAAAAAAACAGGTGAATGGATGAAAAGTTTAGAACCTGAAGATTTACTAAGATATGGCCTGATACCTGAATTTATTGGAAGATTGCCAATGATAGCAACTTTAGAAGATCTTGATGAAAAATCTTTAATTAAGATACTACAAGAACCAAAAAATTCTTTAATTAAACAATATCAAGAATTGTTTAAATTAGATGGGGCTAAGTTAAATTTTAAAGATAATGCAGTAAAAGAAATTGCACAAAAAGCAATTAATAAAAAAACAGGTGCAAGAGGACTTAGATCAATTTTAGAGAATATATTATTGAAGACCATGTATGATTTGCCAAGTCAAGAAAATATTGAAGAAGTTATTGTTGATGCCAGTGCAGCCAAAGGTTTAACTCAACCCATTTTAGTCCATTCAAAAAATACTAACAAAACGAAGACAGATAAAACGTCTGCGGCTTAATTTAGCGTTAATAACTGATAAATAGCTATTGCAATATTATATTTAATATCCATATTTAAACCATGGATGTTAAAATCGAAAAACCATTATTACCTTTAAGAGACATTGTCGTATTTCCTAACATGGTTATTCCACTATTTGTAGGGAGAGATAAGTCTATCTCTGCCTTAAATGAGGTAATGAAAAAAGATAAAAAAATAGTCCTTGTAACACAGCAAAATTCAGAAGTTGATGATCCAAAAAAAACAGATGTTTTTATGTATGGTTGTGAAGGAAATATCCTACAATTACTTAAATTACCTGATGGTACTGTAAAAGTTTTAGTTGAAGGAAGTAAACGTGTAAAAATTTTAGATTTTAAGGATAACGATAAATTTATTATGTGTGAATATGCTCACCACAAAGATTTAATTAATAATGATGAAGATTTAATTCCGTTAGCAATGACAGCTGTAAGAAGACTAGAGAAACTAACATCGATTAATAAAAAGATTTCAAATGATACGATTAATAGTATTAAAAAGTTAACAGATGCATCTCATATAGCAGATAATATTGCTTCTCATTTAAATGCAACAATTTCTGAAAAGCAGCAAATTTTCGAAACAGCGGATGTCAAAAAAAGACTTAATTCTATAATCAAAATCATGGAAAATGAAACTAGCATTATTGGAGTTGAAAAAAAAATTAGAGGTAGAGTTAAAACTCAAATGGAGAAAACTCAACGTGAATATTACTTAAACGAACAGCTTAAAGCAATTCAGAAAGAATTAGGTGAAATTGAAGACGGCAAAGATGAAACTTCAAGTCTTAATAAATCAATTCTTAAATGTAAAATGCCCAAAGATGTTGAAAAGAAATGTATGACTGAACTTAAAAAATTAAAAAATATGAGCCCCATGTCTGCTGAAGCAACAGTTATCAGAAATTATTTAGATTGGATGATTGAACTTCCTTGGTATAAAAAAAGTGAAGTTGCCATTGATCTCAAAAAAGCTTTAGCCGTTTTAGATGCTGATCACTTTGGTTTAGAAAAAGTGAAAGAAAGAATTATTGAATTTTTAGCAGTTCAAAAAAGAATGGAAAAGATTAAAGGCCCAATTCTTTGCTTAGTAGGCCCTCCAGGTGTAGGAAAAACATCTTTAGGTAAGTCCATCGCTAAAGCTACAAATAGAGAATTTGTAAGAGTTTCAGTTGGTGGGATGCGTGATGAAGCTGAAATTAGAGGTCATAGAAGAACTTATATAGGATCTCTACCTGGTAAAATTATTCAAATGATGAAAAAAGCAGGAACTAAAAATCCATTAATTCTTTTAGATGAAATAGATAAAATTGGTAATGATTATAGAGGAGATCCATCATCCGCGTTACTCGAGGCTTTAGATCCAGAACAAAATTCAACATTTAATGATCACTACCTAGAAGTAGACTATGATTTGTCTGATGTAATGTTTGTAACAACTGCCAATACGCTAAATATATTACCACCATTGCTAGATAGAATGGAAGTAATAAGATTAGCTGGCTATACTGAAGATGAAAAAATTAATATTGCAAATAAATATCTTCTACCAAAACAAATAAAAGATAATGGTGTTAAAAAAAATGAAATGACTCTTTCAGAGGATATTATTAAAGAAATTATTAGGAGCTACACTAAAGAATCAGGGGTAAGAAATTTAGAAAGAGAAATTTCAAAAGTAGCAAGAAAAGTTGTAAAAAAAGTTGTAACTGGAGAACAAAAAGAAGTTATGATTGATAAAGGAAATTTGTCTGATTACCTTGGAATACAGAAGTTTAAATTTGGTGAGCTTGAAAATAAAGATAAAATTGGTGTAGTAACTGGTTTAGCTTGGACTGAATATGGTGGTGAGATCCTTAAAATTGAAACAGTAATTATGCCTGGTAAGGGTAGAATGCAAATTACAGGAAAACTTGGTGACGTTATGCAAGAATCTATCAAAGCTGCAAAATCATTTATTAGATCTAAAAGTTTAGAATATGGAATTATTCCTCCACTATTTGAAAAAAATGATTTTCATATTCATGTGCCAGAGGGAGCAACACCCAAAGATGGACCTTCAGCTGGTATTGGAATGGTTACTTCAATAGTTTCTGCTGTTATAAAAAACCCAATTAGAAAAGATGTTGCTATGACTGGTGAAGTAACTTTGACAGGTCAAGTTTTACCCATTGGTGGACTTAAAGAAAAATTGCTAGCAGCTCATAGAGCTGGAATTAAACAAGTAATTATTCCAAAGGAAAACGAAAAAGACTTAGCTGATATGCCAAAAAAAATCAAAGATGATATAAAGATAACTTCTGTAGAGCATGCTGATGAAGTCCTTAAAATTGCTCTAACAAAAGAGTTAAAAAGAGTTGAGTGGGTAGAGGTTAAAAAGATATCTAAAATAAACGATGGTACTCAAGCAAGCATTCAATAAGATATTTAGTTAAGAAACTATCTTCCTATAAGTCATAAAAGCTTCAGAAAAGTCTAAACCAACTTGTCCTCCACGATACCTTGATAGAGATTCAATATTCTTTTTAGATCTAGAATGAGACCCTTTTCTCATTTCAGATTGGTAGTACTTAAGCATTTTGTGTTTTTTTTGTATATTTATATCTATAAAAGTATCTGGTTTAAATTGATTATTTAAATTCCAATCTGTAGACGAAGGAACTTCTATTAAATATATTTCCTTAACTAAATAGTCCACTGGTCTGCATGCTGAGATTACAAATCTATGAGTTAAATTGTGATCAGGATTTAAGTCATTAAAAAAATGTGTATATATTATATCAGGTTTTATAGAATTAATCACTTTTGATATTTGTCTTACATTTTTAAGGTGATTTATATTATCAACATTTAAATTAGAATTTTCACCAAAGCCAAGTACGTCATAATTTAAATCTTTTGCTAGTTTAAGTGCAGCATTTTTTCTTTTTTTTATCTCAAAATTAATATTAGGATCTTTTAAAGACTTAAATCTTGCTGACGAACCTTCGTGAGTAAAATAGACATAAACTTTATCTTTATTTTTTAAATGAAAATTGATCGTACCACCACAACCTAAAATTTCATCATCTGGATGTGAAACAATTATTAATATTTTTCTTTTCAAATTATTCTGTTATATAATTAGATTATATCATGTACTTACATAAAAAATATACAAATTCAATTAAAAAAAAGGCTTCTTCATCAATTAGTTTGTCAAATAGACTCGATGTAAATAAAAAATATTCAAAAAAAGATTTAACTGAATGGTTGTTTTCTAAATATAGAATTAAAAAAAACTTTAAGATCCTTGAAGTTGGTGCAGGACTTGGACAGCATGTGTTAAAAGAATCAAAAATAATTAGTTCAAATGGTTATATCCTTGCTGTAGATAATTCAAAAAAATCTATACTAAATATTAAAAGAAAAAAATTAAGCAATGTTGAAGTTAAATGTTTAGAGATGGATACACTACCAAACTTATTAGATAAAAAAAAAATTAAATTTGATAGGATAATTTCTTCTTATGCAATCTATTATTCTAATAATCCGATTTTGTTAATTAAAAAACTATTTAAGTTTTTAAAGCCTGGTGGTGAAATGATTTTAACAGTTCCTAATACGCCTCATACATTAATTGATTTAATAATATCTCAAACTAGAATTCCTATTAATGTTGTTCAATCTCTTTTTTTTGGACAAAAAATACTAAAACCCTTTTTGATTAAAAATTATAAATCTTGTAAAATTTTTGATTTTAAGAATGAACTTAAAATTAGAAATTTTAATGACTTATATAATTTATATAAATCTTCAACTTTTTATATTAAAGAAAAGGAAGTTAAAATTAAAAATTTTTTATTTAAATCTTATTCTAGTAAAACAAAAAATAAAAATTATTTTCCATTAAAAAAATCTGCATTAACGTTTATCGTAAAAAAGATCAAATAAATATGGACCAATTAATTTCAGATGCACAAATTAATTCCGATGTTATTAGAGGTATAAGTCTATGGCAATTTTTCTTTGCAATGCTATTTTCATTAACTTTAAATTTAATCTTAGCTAAATGTTATCAATACTTTAATACAAATTATACAAACCCCTCATCTACAATAAGAACAATAGTTTTTATTGGATTAATTATTACTTTAATAATGGTCATTATAGGTTCAAATATAGCAAGAGCATTTGCTTTAGTTGGCGCAATGTCTATTGTTAGATTTAGAAATCCACTTAAAGATCCTAAAGATCTAACTTACATTTTTGCTTCGATAGCTATAGGTATGGCCAGTGGAACTTTTTTTTATGAATATGCAATTATTTTTTTAGCTTTTTTCATTAGCGCAAATTATTTAATGAAATATTTAGTGTTCAAGAAAGATTCAATGGAATTTAGAATATTAAAAATAAAATTTTTAAATGATGACATGGAGTTTTTGGAAACATTATTTAAAAAATCCAAAATCCAGAGTAAATTAGTAAATTCATCAAATTTTATTGAAAATGACAGAACTTATATAGATCATGTTTATGAACTAAAATTTAAAAATTTAAAGGAATTTGAGAATATTGTAAAAATGTTAATTGATAGCAATAAGTTTCAATTAGATATTTTGGCTGGAGATCCTGAATCAGGAAACTAAATTGTTAATAAAATATTTTAAAACCTTATTTATATTATTTTGTGTTTTTATTGTTGTTTCTATTGCAGTTAATTATTCTAAAATTTACAAGCAAAATCTTTCTACTATAAAAAAAATTGCCATATTATATGAGGCATTACTTGACGTTAAGTCAGATATGATTTCTTTGACAAATTTTACTTATAAAAAAAAAAATAATCAAATTAAAAAAATATATTTAGATATCGAGCCTAGCGCTCTTGAAAAAAGTAAATTTAATATAACTGATATAAATGAATATAAAAATTTATTTAATAACAATATTGAAAAAAAATACTTTAAAGCTTCACTTAGATTTAAAAAAACAGATATTCCAACAAATATTAAATTTAGAATGAGAGGTAAAAATAAATGGCACCATAGATTAGAAAAACCATCTCTCAGACTTAAACTAAAAAAAGATAATCCATATAACTTAATGCGTCACATTAATTTAACATCTCCTGAAGGTAGATCTACTATTGAAAATTATTATCCTGATCATTTATCTAATAAAATTGGATTAGTTGCACATTATGGAGAAATGATTGAACTGATAATAAACAATCAAAGTTTTGGAATTTACCATCTACATAGTAGAGAGGATGAAAGTTTGATTAGAATAAATAGAAGAATGCCGGGACCTATTTTAGTAGGTCAATATCTACAAGAAATCTGGAATATTGATGATTTTAAAATAATTAACATGGAAAGCATCAGTAACAATCAAGATATATTCAAAAGGATGATTGAGGTAATCAATGTAGATAAAAAAAATTTACAATGGAGGGAAATTTCAAATATATGGGGCATTCTTAGCTATAACCAATTTGCAAAATTTTTTGCTTTAAATTCTTTAATGAGTAATGTGCATAATGATTACTCACATAATCATGAGTTTTATTTTGACCCAACAAAAGGCAAAATAGAGCCAATTATATCTGATGCATTGTGTTGTGGTACCCTTTTATATCCGCGAGGCAGAGATAGAGTTAGTTTAAAAACTTTTTTTAATAATGAAAGACCATATTACGAAACATCTGTTAATCAAAAAACTAATCCAATATTAAATATATTATTATTAGATCCAACTTTTTATGATTTAAGAATTAAATTTATTAATAAATACTTGAATGAATTTTCTCCAAAAAAACAAAGGAAAATTTTAGAAGAAATTTATAAAGATATAGATGATACAGTTTATAAAGATAATTTTAAAAGTTATATTATTGGTGCAATTGGTGGTTGGCGTTTTAGTAAATATTCAAATTTTGAATATAATCAAGCAAAAGAAAATTTATTTTTATTCAATTTAGAAAGAAATAAATTTTTAACAGAAAGATTAAAAGTAAACGAACTAAGACTTAGACATCTTAATTTAATTGAATATCCAAACAAAAATTTTTTAAAAGTTGAGTATAAAGGACATAGATCTTTAATTTTAGATTCTAAAATTTTTCCAAATACAATTAAAATATTAGATCCATCAACTGGTAAGTTAATAAAAAAAAAAACTAAAGATATAAAAATATATACAGGATTAAAAATTATCAGAACTAAAGATAAATTTGTGAATATCAAACAAGGAAATGATATTTTTCATAATCATGAATATTCACCTGATTTTCAAACATATATTTTTGAAATTGAAAATGATATTCCTAATAATGTTTTTTTTGAAAAATTGTTTTTAGATTCAATTAATGTCAAAAATATTGAAAACATCAAATGGTTTGATAAAGAAGAAAGTTCTGCAAAAACAATTACATATAACAGACATTCTCTACATATATGGAAAAAAAAAGTTAATAAAATTACTAAGATAATTTTAGGCCCAGGTGAAATTGAATTAAAGAAAAATTTGATAATTGACCAAGAACAAGAATTAAAAATATTACCAAATACAAAAATTCTTATTTGGCCAAATATTTCCATTTTTGCAAAAGGAAAGGTAAATGCCGATGGAGAGAATGGACAAATTGAGTTAAAAAGAAAATTTGAAGATAAACATTGGGGAAATTTTTCTATAAATGGCAGTAAAACTAATGGAAGTATTTTAAAAAAAATAGATATTTCTGGCGGTAGTTTTTCAAATATACATAACATTAGTTCTTCTGGGATGCTTTCTATTTCTTGGAATAAAGATATTACGCTTAGTGATATTAAAATAAGCAATAATAGTTTAGGAGATGATACTTTACATTTTTCAAATAGCTCTGGAGACATTTCTAATTTAGAAATAAGCAATTGTTATGGAGACTGTATAGATTTTGACTATTCAAAATATAGTTTAAACAATTTAGTTATTGAAGATAGTGTTAATGATGGAATAGATTTCATGGAGAGTAATATTGAAGGTACAAATATAGAAATTTCTAACTCATTAGATAAAGGTTTATCCGTTGGTGAAGCTAGCAAAATAAAGCTAAATAATTTAACAATTTCAAATTCTAATATAGGAATTGCTGTAAAAGATAAGTCAAAAATTAACATTAATAATATAAAACTTTTAAATAATTTAGTTGGTGTTGATATTTATAAAAAAAATTGGAGATACGGCAAAGAAGGAGAAATTTATTTTGAAAACTATGAGTTTGTTTCTAATCAAGTTGATATTTCAACTATAGACCTTAAAAGTATTAAATTTAAGCCACGTAATATAAAAGTTAGTATTAAATGAATTATTATCTTAAGAGATATGAAAAAAAATTTTTTATTAATTTTAATCAAGAAAAAAAACTTAAATTAAAGATTAAAGATACCTTTAAAATAGATAAAAATATAAAAAATAGAAGGGGTTATCATTGTATATCTATTTATTTTGATACTTTGAACCTTGATTTAATGAATGAAAAAATTGAAGGATTAACCAATAGAAAAAAAATTAGAGTTAGAACTTATCTTGAAAATTTGAGTCAAGATCCAAAAAAATGGAATTTAGAAATTAAACTCAAAAGAAACTCCAGTGTATATAAGAAAAAAAAAGAAATAAGTAATGATGATCTAATGAACTACTTAAATAATAGAAATTATAATGGTCTATTAAGATGTTTTTCTGACACTCAAGACCAGATATATATTCCAACATTTACAACTTGCTATTATAGACAAGCTTATGAAAGTGAGATATTTTCAAATTGTAGAATTACTATAGATCAACAAATTATTTGTAACAAATATTCATTAAATTTTCAGAAAATAATTAATCAAGAAAGAAAATATTCCATTGATCCCAGATTTAAACTTTTAGAATTAAAATATAATACTTTTTTACCATCATACTTATCATCTATTTTTAGAAACTTGAGCTTAGATCAGATAACCTTTTCAAAATACGCTGATGGTGCTGAGACATGCTTATTTAACAATGTCTATAAATAATTTATGATTATAAAAATATAAATTTTTTTTTAGGGATCTTGGCTCTGGATTTGTTATTAAGCACACTGTACGCACAGTAGACTGATAAAAATTTATTTATACGCCATTTTTTTAATGGTATTAATTCTTGCGAAACTGTGTGAAAAGTTATAAATAATGCGATATTTGGTTTTGGGCGGTTAGCTCAGTTGGTAGAGCATCTCGTTTACACCGAGGGGGTCAAAGGTTCGAGTCCTTTACTGCCCACCAAAACAACAAAAGTGGGGGTGTAGCTCAGTTGGTTAGAGCGATCGCCTGTCACGCGATAGGTCGAGGGTTCGAGTCCCTTCACTCCCGCCACTTTTCCTTATTATTAGCCGTTAATATTATTAAAAATGTGACGTATGTACACTTCAACATGATATAAAAACTGTTATATAGACTCAAATGCTTT
>Ga0209425_10002455_pt1 | contig 20658 bp, 15 predicted proteins | sample COG_05_FD_184749 | JGI IMG/M metagenome (GOLD analysis project Ga0209425, IMG submission 184749) | Pelagic Microbial community sample from North Sea - COGITO 998_met_05 (SPAdes) (version 2) | ecosystem: Environmental > Aquatic > Marine > Neritic zone/Coastal water | place: Helgoland, sampling...
TATTGCTATTGTTATTATTTCCTTTTGGGTTGAAGAACGCCGTCGCCTTGCTCACTCTCTTAGCGTTCTTTTTCTCGGCTTCTTCGCGAATGGCGGTTTCGATCGATTCCATGTTTTTCACGACGCTCTTCATGTCCGGTTTCCGTTGAAACAACTTCAACTCCGCGTTATACGTGTCTCTAAACTCAACGTATTTCGATTTCAACTGGTCGTACGTTTGTCCCTTTAACGTCCTCCCGTCGAATCCGTATTTGTTCTCCAAGTCGTCGCGTAACTCATTCGTCTTTCTCGTTTTCTCCGCTTGCTTCGCTTTCGGGAGCAGGTGGTATTTCGTCGGCGGTGGAATCGGGTTCGGTAGATTTTTTATGACTGTTGTTGTTGTTTTATCGCCTTCTTTTTCTTCTTCTTCTTTATCTTCTTCTTCTTCATCTTCTTCTTCTTCTTCTTGTTCGTCGTCTTCGTTATCTCTCCCCGCATCCACCAACAAGAGAGGCTCCAACACGTTTCCTTTCCAACTCTCCACGATCTCCTCCATCTCTCGGTTCGGTCTCAACGCCACTTCCCCGGTCCCGTCCCAATCCTTCTCGTCTGTCACCGGGCCTTTACATCTCGGACAGTTTCGTTTCTTATCGTCTTGAAACGTCTTCATGTATTCGTTCAAACATTTGCTGCAAAACGTATGGGAGCACCGGACGAGGGCGACGGGTAAGTGGAACAGTTCTTTGCAAATTGGACAGGAGATTTTGTCTTGAAATGTATCCATCGAAGAGGAGGACAACGCGACGTTTCTTTCTTTTTTCCGCTTCTTGTTCTTCTTCTTGTTGTTGTTGTGCTCCATCGTCGCTTCTTCTACCTCTTCTTCATCGCGTTCTTTTCTGCCTCGTTGCTTTGTGTTTTTGTCGCGTCAATACGTTTTAATTTAATGGAGAATCTTTTCCATCTCCATCCCCCCTTTAAAATGAAATCAAATGCGAGGAAAATAGAAATGAAACAGAGAACGAAAGACACACGCGGCGAAGCGCTCCTACGCGCACACGCGGTACGCGACAAAAAAAAAGAGTATGGAGCGTAGAAGAGTCGAACTCCTGACCTTGCACATGCTAAGCGCACGCTCTACCAACTGAGCTAACACCCCAAAGGCCACATCTCTAATGAGATGAGAGTCTACATATCCCAAGCAGGGCTGGAATTAATATATATAAACTATAGATAAGTTAGGGTTTCATTTTTGTGAGCACACGTTTTCTCATCACCCAACACTTTTTAAAACTACGACGAGTACTACTTCTTACAATCATCATCGATCACATGTTGTTGCGATCTAAATTACTATTTGTTAACACTACTATTGTTATTATAAAACTCCATGTTCCAGTTGCTCAAAAAAGCCGGCACTCCGGCAATGCTCTTCTTCTTGTCGTCGTCGTCTTCTTTCTCGACGTACAGCGTAAAATTTTTCTTTAAACTTTCGCTTTGTTTCTCCCAGGACGGGTCATTTTTTTCTAGCGAGACTGAATGCTTCGCCTCGTCGTAATTGAACAACAAACGCGCGTGTTCGTTCGCGTTGCTCGTGATTAAAAATTGCGTCTTTGACGCTTTTTCGCCAACCAGTTCAATGTTAAATCCAAACAAAAGTTTCACCGCCTCGCGAAATTTGAGCACCGTGGATTTGAACGCCACCAGTAAACGCTGCTCTTTCTTTTGTAACTTTGATATGATGTCATCCGACGAGGAAGAAGTGTTGTTATTGATGTTATTATTACTGCTGTTGTTGTTTTTCAACCTGGTGATTTCTTTTTCCAAGCCTCGGATGATTTCGTTCGTAAACGGGCTCGATTTCGTTTGTAAAATCTTCTCGCCTTTTCTCTCGTTTTCAGCCATCTTTTGTAAACTGGCAATCTCGGAGTCTTTCGCTTCGACGATCGACTTCGCGTTTAACGCGTCCATTTTAGCCGTTTCCAACTCTTTTTCCAACGCGTCTTTCAGTTTTTCTTCCTCCTTGGCTTTAGATTCGAATAACTCTCTCTTCGTCTGTTCGACTTTCAACGCTTTCGTCGCTTCGGCTAACTTTTCGGAAAGAGCTATGGTTTCCGTTTGTAACGCGCCAACTCTGTTCTTCAACTCCTCCGGTCCTTCATCTAACAACGACGCCGACGTCCATTTCCCGGCATTCATCAACGCACGCTGTAACTTTTCGTTCTCAATCTCTTTCGCGCGTACGTTTTCCTTCGCGCGCGATAATTTCGCCTCCGTCGAGCGCAAACGTTCCTCCACGGCTTCCACGGAAACCATCTTCGAGTGCAACATGTCACCTCTCGACGCCGACGCTTCTAAACTTTTCATCTCTTGCCTCAAAATCCTAATCGTGTGTTCTTTTTCATCGTCGTTTTTCTTCCCTTTTCCTTTCTTGCCGACGCCGCCGGGCGATTTCGGCAACGAGTTCAAATTCGTATTCTCCAACAACGCTTTCTTTTCCTCCTCGAGCGCGCTCTTCAGCCCCTCGTTCATCTCTAAAGCCTCCTCTAACTTTGCCTCGACCGTTTTCCTCTCGTTTCTTTTCCCTCGCAAATCCGCGACTTCCATCTCCAACTCGGCGTTGACCGTTTCCGCTTTTTCCAATCTCTTGCGCAATTTTTCAATCACCTCGTTTTCTTCTCTCACCTTATCCTCCAACTCGTCGCCTTCGTCGTCCATCACTTTCTTCTCCAGAGCCGCGTGTCTCGTTTTCAAAGCGAGCAACTGCTCGCGAAGTTTATCGCGTTCGGTTTCTGCCAGTTCTCGAGCCTCGACTTCTCGTTTTATCATCGAAGGCGAATAGTTTTGCTGCTGCTGCTGCTTATTATTATTATTATTCGCGGTTGTTGTCGCCAAAACAATCGCAGCATCGTCGTTACTATTAATAGCACTCGTCTCCTTCTCTTTATCCGCACTCGTCGCTCTGGTCGACCTCCTCCTCGGCGAAACCATCGGCGACGCGCTTCTCCTCTTCTTCCCTCGTCGTTGTTGTTCTTCTTCTTCTTCTTTCGTCTTTGCTCCTCCTCTCGCAGAAGACTCAGGCATCATCGCCAAAACCTTCGCCTCCGTGGAAACTCTTTTCAGTTCGCTCTCCGCCAATCTCATGCGTAAATCGACGTTCTCCTCTTCCGCTTTCATCGCGCGTTTGCTTTGCGCTTTGAACTGTTGGACGAATTCAGTCTTGACCAGATTCGTTTCCTCGTACGCGTTGGTCATCGTCGACATCTTCTGCCGCTTAGTATTAGTATTATTCGGGGAAGAGGACGACGGGAATCGTCGAACGCCTTTCTTTTCCATCGTCGGTTGAATGTCTTCCTCTTCTGACTCGTCGTCGTCGTCGTCGTCGTTCTTGTCATGAGTTTCCTTCGGGAGGCGAGGGGAAGACGAAGAACGACGACGTAAACGACGATCTTTTTCGGCGGTGAGCGCAGGAGAAGGGGAGGGGGAGGAGGACGTTTTTCTCCTCGGAGGCATGTTTGATGAGTGCTCGCTACTAGGAAAGCGTAGATACGTGTGTGTGATTATATATAGTGAGAGATGTTCTGAGGAATTGAATTGGATTTGAGAACGAACTGGGTGGTGTGTGCTTCGCGAGCGCTATGTATTGTTTTATATAAAGATGCTACTTATTCAATATAATTTCAAAAATCTAGCTACGTTGTATTTACCATCCGATACTGATGATGATGATGATGATGATGCGCGTCTCATCAATCTCTCCTGTTCTCTCTTTCTCTCCAAACACCCTCTCCTCTCTCTTGCTATCTCTCGGTCCACTCTCTCTTCTCTTTTTCTAGTATATATACGCGTGTAATGATACACATTTACTTCGTCAAGAGCGTGGAGGCTGTCGAAGACTCGTACCTCCAGTTCGGCTCCAACTTCTTCGCGAGTCTGTAGTATCTCGCCAATCTGTGGATTCGGGATTCGATCAAAATCAATCGAAACTTGGAGTCCATGTCCTTGCGGTTTCTCTCCAAGTGCTTGCGCACGGACACGGCTTTCTTGATCAAACAGTACAAATCTTCCGGCAAAGTCGGCGCCAAACCTTGACCCTTCAAGATGCGCATGATTTTGGAGTTGGTCACCGTGGACACTTGCGGGATGCCGTGGTTATCTCTCAAGATGATGCCGATTTGCGACGGCGTCATGCCTTTCTTCGCCATCTTCGCGATCATGTCTTTGATTTCATCCGGGGAGGTTTTGCACCAGAGCGGCGCCGATCGTTTGAAAGGGATGGACGATTTGGACATCCCTTTTCCTTTGCTGTGCATGCGACCCATGTTTGCAAGTTAGTGTTCTGTTGTTTTTTGGAAAAGAAGAGAAAAGAAGAGGTTAGTATTCTGCTTTTTGTTACGTTTTTTCTTGCAGAAGACATTTGCACAACACACAGTCCCAAAAAGGTCTTTTCTCTTAGGACCAAAATCGCGCGTCCGTCGTCTCGTCGTCGGTGTGCGCAAAACACCACCACACCAGGAAACGACCATAACATCCGAAACGAATACGTTCACAACGATACAAAAACAGTCGCATCCGCCCGTTCGTATCTTCGCATCTCATCAAATAAAACACACTCATCCTCATCGCGCAGCACATTTCTCTCTCGCTCAAGGCAAAAAGAGGCGATGGTTTTCTCCGCGCAAACGAGGAAAAAAAAAAATGAAAAATCTCAACGAGAGCAGCGCCGAAGAAGAACCAAACGCGAACGGCGCTTTCAACCGCTCCATCGCGCGTTCAATTCAACCTGTTCTCGTTCGCGCGAAAACGAACGGATTTGAAAGAGAGAGAGAGAATACACACACGTGTCTCTTTTGAGCGTACCTTTTCTTAATTTTTTTATGAAGCGAGAAGAAGAGTTTCACGAGGAAGGAAAAAGGGGGTTGGTTTTCTCTTTTTTTCTTCCTTCTCGAAGTAAAAAACGTCGCCATTTCCTACGTAAAAGTATACACTCATGCTCAGATACTTAGCGAAGCGAACTTTGCAAAGCAGAGGCGCTTTGGCGTCCTTTTCACACAGAGGCGCGGCGTCCTCTTCCGGACGAGGAGGAGGCAACGCTCGCGTGGCGCTCTCGGTACGCGACGCGTTCTTCGTTTCTCATTTTTTTTAGAACGATGTGTGATGCGATTCGATGTGATCTCTTTCGTCCCCGTGAAAGAAGGGAGATCCCCTTTCGTCGTGCTCTGACCCTCTCTCCTCTCTTCTTTCTTTCTCTCTCTTATTATTATTATTACTACGAATACAACATCAAAAACAGTACTCGACGGATGCAGTGGTGACCGATTTCGAACACTCGACGGGTTTATACCGCGCCGAGTTGGAAGGTCTCGCCTCGGGGAAAGACATTTTCGACCACTACGATTTCACCCGAGCGCCGAAAGGAACCAAAGAATCGCCGTGCGTGGTGACGAGCGAGATGGAATATCGAGTGGTTGGCGTGACCGATCCAGACGACGATTCGATCGTCATCTGGGGACGATTAGAGGAAGGGAAAGGACCGATGTTAATCGGAGACGAATGGTTCGTGCATAAACGCGTCGGGGGCGGAGGAGCGCACTAACGCGATAATATTCTTCGCTTCGCGTTTGTACTCGAGAAAGAGCGCGTATACGTAAGACCACACAGTTGTAACATCATAGAAATTCCTATTCACACCTACATCACGAAGAGCGACGAAATAATGATCTTCTTCTTTCTTCTTAAGTGTCGTGCGTCCTTCTGATGCTCGTTTCAGTTTCGTCGTTTACGTCTCGTTATCGTTTTGTGCTGCTTTTGTCCACGTGTCACATGATGGGAAGAAATTGCGATCAAATTATTCTTCACAAAAGTCCGTCTCTTCCTTTGCGAGCGGAGAGTTTCAGAGAGAGACTTTTAGGATCGTTTCCTCTTGCACTCGAGAAGAGGGTGTTCGTGTTGGTATTCTTGTTGTTATTCTTCGAGACTATCTCTCCCGTTTGTGATACACACGACGGGTCAATTCAGTTATAAAACCAAACCGTATCTCTGACGAAGAACGATGATGATGAAGATGACGACGACGATGATGACGCGAGCGGTTGCCCCGCAATCTGTTCGAAAAACGCAGAAGAAAAAGAGCATCGTCGTCATCGCGAAAGCGCGCGAAGAACCCGATGAAGAAGCCTCGTCTTCGTCCCGTTCTTCCTCTCGTGATGATGAAAAAATTGGTCTCTTCTCCTCTCCTGCAACCGTGAAAAGACGACAAGCGTTCGCTCTCGCCGCGGCGGCCGGGACGACTCTCCTTTTTAACGAACAAACTATTCCGGCTGCATTTGCCGCGTACGGTACCGCGTCAGGGGGTGGCGACGAAGCGTCGCAACCGGTCACGTATTCCACTTTTTACGGGGCGGCGGAACCTCCCGCCACGTACGGCAAAGTCGGCGGAACGACGCCAAACAGAGCGAAATATTCCTACGAAGTTCCGTCCACGTGGAAAGAAGAGCCGACGTCGAAAGTTGAAAAGGGCTCGGGTGGGCAAGACTCTCGATGGGTCCCGCGAGGCGTCAAAGGCGTCAAAGCTGTGTTGGTAACTTTAAATCGCGCCGGCGAAGACGGGCAAGAGTTTTCGTTGCAAGACACGACCATCAACGCCTTAGCCGGCTCGGATCCAAACTTACAAGACGCACTTTTGAACGGTTTAGTGAAAACCAATCGCTCAAACGTTGAGGGACAAGAATACATCCAGTACGATATCGAGGCGGCTATTTATTACGGGGTCAAAGCGACCGTAGATAGCACCGGGAGGCTCTTTGCTTTGATCATTTCCGCGCCGGATAACGTGTACAAGAAAGAAAGGGCGACGTACGAACGGATGTTGGATTCGTTTCGAACGTACATTTTAGACACGACAAAGTAAAGAACGACTGCAAGTGAACGAGATAAACAGCGAATTACTACTGTGTTTTTGTAATAAGAGAGAGAGAGAGAGAGAGAGAGAGAGAGAGAATACGAGAGAAAGTAAAAGCAAACGACATTTTTTTTCCTTTCTGCTTTTTTTTTTCCTTTCCCCCCTTTATTTTTTTGCACACTCCCCTCGTTGAATTCCTCATTCATTTATCACCAACGAAACTCAAAACACCACACACACTTGCGAACAATGAGCGACCACGAAGTCGAAACTTTTGAATCCACCGATGCCGGTGCCTCTAAAACGGTACCGATGCAAGCCGGTTCCGTCCGTAAGGGTGGCTACATCGTCATCAAAGGCAAAGCGTGCAAGGTACGCGCTTCCTCCATCATTTTTTCGCGCATTTGTGTCGAAAAATGAAACGAATTCGTGCGCGCCCGTCCAGTCGCGAACGGATTGTTGGGCATTTTACGCGCGTTTTGAATGCGCTCCCACGCGTTTCACTCTTTTCGAGTTTTTGTGGTGGCGTCTGAAACGTTTCATTATGCGTTTTACGCCCGATTGCGTTCAAAAAAACCCTCTCACTTTTCTCTTTTTGTTGTACTCACCTCTTGCCTCTTCCTCTCTTCAATACTCACAATTCACTTTTCGCGAACAGGTCATCGACGTTTCCACGTCCAAAACCGGCAAGCACGGTCACGCCAAGTGCCACTTTGTCGCCGAAGACATCTTCACCGGCAAAAGATGCGACGAACTCGTCCCAGCTGGCCACAACTTGGAAGTTCCGGTCGTCTCCAAGACGGAATACACGTTGTTGGACATTGACGACGACGACCACATGTCTTTGATGGATGAAAAGGGAGACACGAGAGAAGATTTGAAGTTACCGGATGACAGATCCGGGGACTCTGCGTTTGCTTTAGCGCAAGAAGTGCAAAAGAAGTTTGACGAAGGCGCGGAAGTTGTGGTGACGATTATGTCTGCGATGGGCATCGACCAACTCTCTGGATGGAAGGAGGCTGCGAACTAAATGCTCGTGTCGAAATAGTTTAAAGACGTAGAAAGAGAATATATAATAAGGTGTCGAAGTGTGCGTGGTTGGTAAGATAGGTCATGACGTCACCCATGCGCGTTTGTATTTTTTATCAAGGGGCAAGAGAGAGGCGTAATAGAGAGAGAGAGGGAGAGAGAGAGAGACAACTCTTCTTCGCAAAGGTATCAACAATTCGGTTTTTAGTCGGACAGTGCGTTTCGCGCAAAACTAGGATACCATTCGCACTGAAGGAAGAGCGGTTTAGAGATCATTTATATTTAGAGAGTGAGTGAGAGAGTGAGTGAGAGAGAGACATTGTATACAGAGCATCGTGCATACAAACTAGTAACTAATAATCGCGTTCGTACGAATACGTGCCTTTCTCGTTTTTGCTTCAATTTCTTTTGTTCCTCTTTCTCCCCCACAAGTTTGTTGTTCACACGCGCCTTTCGCAAAAGTCACGCAACAATGGCGACACCGGCGATGAGCAACATATGCGCCAACTTTGAAGAAGTCGGGCAGGTGCGCGTTTCTTTCTTTTTCTTTCTTTCTCTTTCTCTTTCTCTCTCTCTTTTCCTCCGCTTTAATGGCTTTTGATTGACGCAAAAATCTTCTCTTTCTCTCCCCTTTGTCCCACGACGACGGCGCGTATAATAACAGGCTTTCGCGCAGCACTACTACCAACAATTCGACGGCGACCGATCGCAACTCGGCCCTTTATACAACGAAACGCACTCCATGCTGAACTTTGAACACTCCGCCTCCCGCCCGGGGCAGTTTAAAGGCGCCCAATCCATAGTCGAAAAATTAGTCTCTTTACCGTTCCAAAGAGTCCAACACCAAGTGGTGACCATCGATACGCAACCGACGCCGAACGGCGGCGTGTTGGTGTTCGTGTGCGGGAACTTACTGATTGACAGCGAAACGCAACCGCAGAAGTTTGCGCAGACGTTCCAGCTGATGCCGACGGATTCGGTCGGGTTACCCGCGGGGAGTTATTTTATATTCAACGACGTCTTTCGCCTGAACGTCGGTTAAGAAGAAGAGAAAGAATAAAGGATTAGATAATAAGTACTTTTAGAAGAAGAAGAAGAAGAAGAAGGAATTCATCACATCGTTGTTATGAAAATTTACGTCGCTTGTATACTGTATGTAATAGGTTAGTGTGCTGATGTGATTGTTATTATGATCATTCGTATTATTACAAGATACCGGGAGACTCTTCGTCGTCCTCGGTCGTTTTATAGCGGCTGCTGGTGATGACTTGTTTTTTGGTGTAGTTATTATTTTCCACTTTGGTGGTATACACGAACCCTGCCAAAGCGATTGTAATGAGACTAAGCATTGCCACGGCTTCCTTGACTGGATTATGCCTAAACATAGCGCCGCTGGCCAAGTGCACGTCGGCTTCTCCCAACGCCCCCGGGGCGAATGTTGTGCCTCTAGCTTCTCCCAACGCCGCCGCCGCGTTAGAGTTGTACACTTGGCGTTGTTTGCACGATTGCGCCGGCCCGTGCTCTTGTTCTTCGCATCGAAACTTACCCAAGAAGCTGTACGCGTCGCTGAACATTTTAAACTGCGCCTCTTTCGCGGCTGGACCTTTCCAGTTGTTGATTTTTTGCTTGAACGTTTTCGCTTTGCTAAACATGAAGCGCATGTCTCGGCAAGATTTCACGTTCCACTTGCCGATCGGTTGGTTAAAGTTGAACGTTTCCGCGAACATGTCGCGCATAGACTGCACATTCTGCACGTCCCAGTTTGAAATATCGCTGTTAAATTTCTTCGCGCCCATAAACATTCCGTTCATGTTGGTTACCGTATGCGTCTTCCAATGGTCGATGGATCGATTAAAACTCTTCGCGTCGTGGAACATATCTTGACAGTTTTGTAAGTTTTGCGTGTTCCATTTCGATATGTCCGCGTTAAACGTATCCGCGCCGTAAAACATTTCCTGCGCGTTTTTCAAATTCTTCACGTCCCATTTACTCAAATCGCCGTTAAAGTCCCACATGTCGTAAAACGCTTTCGACATATCCGTTACTCTGGAAACGTCCCAATCGGGCATGATTCCGTACTCGCTTCCTTTACACATACCACCGATTGGGTTGGATTGTAAACATTCCTCTATGGCGTTATGGAACGTCTCGTCCGTCAACGGTAGCTTCTCCTTCTTTTCTTCGTCTTCTTCGTCTTCGCCTAAACTCGAATCGATCGATTCGTTTGGCGCGCACGTGTTCAACATAACGCCCTCCGCCGGGTCTCGTTCGCACACAAACGCTCTTTGAAACGCGACCGCGCCTTTCACCGCGTCCTTCATCGGCGTTTCCGTTGCTTTCCCTTTCCAACCGGAAACGTCCGTCGCGAACGTCTCGCAGTTTCGAAACATTCCCGCCATCGTCTCCACCCGCGCCGTGTTCCATCTCTCTAAACCGACGCCCTCAAAGTCTCTGCAATCGGAAAACATATCTCGCATAGACGTGACTGAACTCACGTCCCATTTCGATAAATCCGCGTTGAACTCGGTAAACTTCACCGGGTGAGAAGTTTCCCCGCTCTTTCGACTTTTTCTCTCGCTCGTCGACGACGCAAACGCCAGGTCCATGTTGGTCACTTTGCTCGTATCCCACCTCGGCATCGGGCCGAATTTCGGAAGCTCCGCGCACATCCCATCCACCGGGTTCGTTCTCACGCACTTCTCGATGGCGTCTTTGAACGTCTCGTCCGTGAGAAACTGTTGTTGCGTTTGTTGTTCTTTCGCGCTGATGTTGTTGTTGTTGTTGTTCTTGCTCTTGTCGTTCTTGCTCGCGTTCCCATTCTCCGCGCAGAGCGCGCCTTTCCCTCGGGACAAAGAGGAGAGCACGAGGAGGACTTCGAGCGCCCGACGACGCGAACGACGCGAACGACGCGAACTCCCAGAAGACGCGAAAGAAGAGGACGGTCCTTTCCTGTCTTTCCTCGACGAAGAAGAAGAAGAAGAAGAAGAGGAGGACGCTTCGAAAAGGTGAACGTTGTTCTCGTGTCGCATCGTGCGAGAGAGAGACGCGGCCCTTCTTCGGGGTACGATTTCCCCAGAGCGAAAGTCTTCTTAATCCGCTTTTGCTGGAACACCGCACGGGATGAAGCGCGCGAGGACGATTCGGGCGCACACGAGCAAAGCGCAGAGGATGCAGCGGAGATTCTCTCTCTCTCTCTCTCTCAAGTGGTATTCTTTTTGCGCGTGATTTTGTGCGGGTAAATGTGGATGATGCGGCTGCTCTTTAAAATACACAATTAAATGCTCTCAACGCGTATACGCGCGAATACGCGCGTTGGGCGGCGACGACGATGTAGACGACGGCGACGCTCTTTCTCTCTGCTCTACATACTATATCGCTGCTCTAGATGATGCGCTTTCGCTTTATTACATCGCGGTTTTCCCGCTCAAGGTCAACTCGACCTTCTCCAATAAGTTCCCGTTTTCCAACGCCGCCGCGACTCGCTCTTTATCCTGGAGTTGTTTGTTCACTTGCGCCTCGGAGGCGTGCGAGCCTTTGGAGACTTTCACGTCCACTTTAAACCTTTTCGGTAACACTCTCATCAGTTTCACGCGAATGCTCAATCCGATCAAGGTCGCCATGGAGCAGTGTTCCACCGTTGGGGTGAAAAACACCGTCACTCGCGAGAACTCGTCCTCCACTTTGACGTTCTCTTCCGAGACGACCGCGAGTTGTTCCAACGAGTACGGGTGTTCCGGGTCGTTGATGTCTTTTATGTGCGAGAAAATCTCCCGGGCATCGATTGGATCTCTCAGTATCTCGTTGCTTTTCACGACGTCTCTTTCCTTCTCTCGTTTCCATTCTCTCAGGGATCGGGAGACGCTGACGCTGCTCTTGGTGTTGTTATTCTTATTATTCGTGTTATTCACGAGCGAAAACGGGTTGGCGTTGTCGTACTGGTGTTCGTGTTGTTCATGTTGGACGACACTCGCACCACCAAAACCACCACCGCCGGCGTTCATTTGTCGCGCAAAGCGTCCAAAGTCTGACGATAGTTTCCCTCACTTTTTGTTCCCCAAATCTCTCGCAACAGAGAGATGTCTTCGCTCTGTTCTTCTTTATCTGTCCTCGTCTTCTCCTCTCACTCGAAGGCGACTGTGAAAACGAGAGCGAAGAGCGGACGACACGCGTCGTCGTCGTCCTCTTTGTGTGCCTCTTTGTCGACGAGAACATCTTCGAGTGCACGTGGCAACGATTCAGACGACGACGAGAGGAAAACGACGGCGAAAACCAGACGAGGAGGACAAAAGACGCGTACGACTGCGACTGCGATGAGTGCGAGTAAAACGACGACGTCTCGACGGGAACACGTGCTTTTATCGGAGTTTTTGTTCCTCGGAATGATTTGGAACGGAAGAAGAAGAGCGTTCGCGGACGAGATGACTTTAACGGAATACGTGGACGAAACGAACAACTTCCACCTCTCCTACCCTACCGAGTGGGTGTTAGAGAAGAAAGCGGGCGCGACGGCGCTGTTCAAAAACCCGTCCGTGAAATACGCATCGATAGGGGTCACGGTGACCCCGGTACGGATCGACTCTCTCAAAGAGTTTGGCAGTTTAGAGGACATCGGAGCAAAGCTCGTGGAGGCGGAATCAAAGAAGCAAACGACCGTGCCGGGCGGAACGTTTATGGAACGCCAAAGCGAACGCGAGTCGGTGGATACGAAGACGACGTTTTACGAGTACGAGTATAGGTTAATTACGACGCATGGGAATAAGAGGGTGTATAATTACGTCGGGGTGAGAGATAGAACGTTATTTATCGTGAACGCGCAAGCGTACGAGATCGAAGAGGGAGGCGAGAGCGAAGCGGATGAGAAGACGAGAGCGTTGTATCGAGAGGTTGGTCGATCGTTCGATGTTTTGAAGTAGAAAGAGAGCTAAAATGAGTTCTACTGATGTTGTTTACTGTTTTGAATGCTACTATCATCTATCGATACTACGCGTACTAAAAATCACGGTTCCGATGCCGCTTCGAACATTTGGCCGTTGTATTTCCACCAGTTCCCATCTTCCGTTTTGTACACATTCGCTTTGCAGTGCCAGTGCATTTTTGAAGCTTCGCCGTAGTATAAACCAGTCGATTTATCGTACGCGAATCCATCGGGAGCAATTGTCGATTTTAACGCTTCCAAACACATCTTTTCAATATCAATTCTCTCGCCACCACCTGCGCCGATGCTTCTTCCGTGGGATTCCAGACAACGTTTAAGCTCTTTGATTGAAAACGTTTTCGGATCAACAACACTTGCTGCTACCGCTGCTGATTCTGTTTCCGCGGACCCTTTCTTCGCACTCTTTCTCACACCTTCGTCGTCGTCGTCGTCGTCGTCGGAATCTGCGAACATGTCGTCTTCGGCGTCTTCGTATGTCGTTTTTGCCTCCAACTTCAAGACCAGATTCGCCGATTTTTCCAACATTTGCTTCTCGATGGTGTACGCGCCGTACTCTCCAGCCGCGACTAATCTCGACGCAATCGCCGTGATTTCGTCAAATATCTTCTTATTCTCGCCTTCTAATTTCACACTCTTTCCTCTTTCTTTTTCTTGTTGCTTCGTCTTCCCGTTCTTCATTGATTTTTGTTTCGACACGTACTTATTCTTACTGTTTGTATTCCCCGGTCCTCCGCTCCCGCCGCCGACGCGTTTAATCGCCCTCAGCGCCGTCTCCGTCGATCCTTCCAGCAACTCCGCCAACTGTCTCTTCAATTTTGCCACTCCCTCCTCGGTCTGATCGTATTTCATCTCCTCGTCTTCCTCCGCCGCCTTCTCCGCCTCCATCAACCTTTGCGACGACGGTTTCACCGTCTTGAACTTTTCGTACTCCTCTTTCGTCGTCTCGTCGATCCAACTGTCCTCCGCCAATTTCTTCTCCTTCTTGTATTCCACGTAATTTCCCGTCTCTTGGTCGAAATATCCTTCCTGTTCTTCTTTGGACATGTCAAACCGGTCCATTTTCGCTTCCTCCTCTTCCTCCTCCTCCTCGTCTTCTTCTCGAGAGTTCTCCTCCTTTTCCTCCTCCTCCTCCTCGTTAAAGTCATCCGCTTTCCCAAGAAGCGTTCGCGCTCGTTTCCTCGCTCGAGTCGCGTCCTCGATCGTTTCTTTCGATTTAATCGTCTCAATCATCGCCTCTTCTTCCGTTTCCTTCGCGTTCGCGCCATTCAAAGCGCCTTTGTCGTCGTCATCATCCTCGCCGTTGGGAAGTACCGTCGTTCGCTTCTTTTCTTTCAGTTTTGATTTCAATTTCAATTTCTCTTCTCGCATGGCTTCGCGGACCAGGAAATCGACATCGTTTTTCTCGTTCCCTCCTTCCTTGGTGGTTTCGGTGACATCGCGATCGTTCTTTTCGTTCTCAAACTCGTCGTCGTCGGAATCCGAAGACGATGATGATGTCGTCATCAGAAAGAACGTTTTCTTTTGGGGAAATTCGTCAGAGAATAAAAAGCTTTTAACACCAACGGTGTAAGCCTTCTCTGAGCGCCGGGAGGACGACCGCTCGAAAGAGAGAGAGAGAGAGAGACAGACTGCTGCTTTGAGAGACCCTACCCTAACCACCCAAAACGCATGCGCGCGGTGAAAGTCACGACGTCTTCGTCTTTGAAGTCTTTTCTCTTTCGCAGTCTCGGGAATCAGAAGAGGAGGAGTCGTCGTCATCCTCCTCTCTCGCCGTCGTCGAACGACATCAGCGCGACCGCGAATACCAGTCAAAGAAGACAAACGATGCGAGAAGAAGTGACAAAAAGAATGCCCGCGAGTGTGAAGAAAGAAAATCTGCCGGAAAAAGTCTGCGTGGTGTGCAACCGCCCGTTCACTTGGAGGAAGAAATGGGAGCGATGTTGGGACGAAGTCACAACCTGTTCGAAGAGTTGCAACGCGAAGAGGAAGCGAGAGAAGCAACAGCAGCGAGGAGGAGAGGAAAAGGAGGGAGAGCAGCAGCAAACGATGATTCAGACGACGAAAAGCGAAGAAGGGAATAAGTTGTGCGATAAATGCGGCAAATCGAGAGCGATGTTAATCCGATGTCAAATCGACAGCGGGAAGCGTTGGAATATGATATGCGTAGAAGGATGTTGGCGAAGCGTTTCCGGCGGAGTTACGGATGGCACCGCGGAATTTCCGCACTATAAGTACGGTGGCGTGTGGAAGAATCGGAGGAAAGTTTCGTTGGAGGAGAAGAGAAAGGCGCCGCCAGTTGTTGGGGCGGTGTTGGGTGAATAGAATTTAGCGCTTTTTAATGAGTAGAGATATCATCTCGTCCTAGTAGTTTACCGTCCTCGTTTACGTCCTCGTCATCGGGAGACCAATCGTCTGACTTCGTTCAGCTCGTCGATGGAGATGGATCCGTTGCTGTCGGCGTCGAAAATTCGAAACAGAATGTCCGTCATTTCCAAAAGTTTCTTATACTCGAATCGTTTCCCTTTGTTTTCTTTGTTGCACTCGCGGAAGAGTTCGATGAAGCGCTCTCGCGTGACTTCGCCGTTCTTCTCCTCTTTTATTTTGCGTTCGAACGAATCCGAACGTCTCAACACGCGAATAAAGTCTCGAAACTGTTCACGAGAGCAGCAGTTATCCTCGTCGGAGAGTGCTCGGGCAATTCCCAAGTAATCGTGAATTTTTGCGGCGTTCGATCGAGTGATGAGCGCGTAGCCTAAATCTCTCGAGGAGATCCACCCGTTGTTCTCTTCGTCGTAGTGGGAAAATTCCATGTCCACGAGCGTGTCGCCGATTTCGTTGAGAAACGCGCGAAACTCCCCAAGAGTTATTTTCCTCCCCAAATCGTATTTGCTCTCGTTGCTAGTGTTGCTATCGTCGCTATTGCTAGTATTGCCGCCTCTACCGAACCACCTTCCGATTTTGGATTTGTTCTTCTTCTTTTGAAAAAAATGATTGTAAATCCCGTTCCCGATGACGTCTAAATTCCCTTGATCGATGTTTACCCCGGTTCTGCTCATCAAAAAATCCGCCTTCGCGTTCTTACTACTACTTCGCATCCGTCGCATCATCATCGCAAACTCGTGCGCGTCCAACGCCCCGTTCCCATCCACGTCCGCTTTCAAAAACTCCTTCAAAATCTGTTCGTCCGAAAGTTTCATCAGCGTCGTGAAGAACACAAACTCTGGAAAGTTGATCATCCCGTCGTTGTTGGTATCGAAATACGCCGCGATCCGTTCTCCACCGACGAAACTCCTATTTTTCTTCGACTTCAACACGTTCGTTTCCGTCACGTCTTTCCCTTCGACCTCTTCTTCCGAGACCACTTCGCCTTCTAAACTCCCCGACCGGATGTTCGTCTTTTGGTACACCGGTATCGCCGATCGAATCAAATCTTCTTTCGTCATCATCGTTTCCCCTCTCGCGTTTTTCCCGGACGCGAAATACGCGAACACTTTGTCCAAGTTCGAGTGTTCTCGCAAGCGATTCTCGTACGCGAAAAATACCTCCCTCCTGTATTCGTCCGATACGAGCGAAACGCCTCCCAAAGTGTTTGCTCCTCCGGTCAGTTGAGATACAAATTCTTTCGCTCTTTTTAAAAGAAACCATTCGTTATCATCATCGGCATCATCCAAAGCTTTCTTCTCATCGCTGCTTCTTTCGCACTCCGCGGACGTCATGAACAACGCCACGCCGATGGCCCCCGCTGCTAGGCCGCGAAGAATGTGTTCTTCTTTTCCTCCGTTAAACGGATTGGAATTGGTTTTGTTTCCCGAAGTTGAAGAAAGCGAAGACGAGAACGTTGGAGCGAGAAGCAGAGAAGGATGCAGGGCTCGATGATGATGAAAATGCGTGTCTCTGATTCTGAGAGTGATTCTTTTGCCCCCAACATCGCGAGAGAGTAACATCAACATCCGATTCATCTTTGCCGTGTTGTTGTTAAGGAGCGTGTGAAGTATTTTGTGGACCTTTCGCCTTCATTTTATTAAAGAAGGAACTACTAAAACAAGGCGCGAGAAAGAGCTCTATGCTTCACAAATTCATTTCAGATTGGATATCTCCCAGTCACGATGCTGGGCACTCTGTGCGGTTCGCTCTGGAACCCTTTATATATCCTCGCCAGTCTTTGCGTGGTCAACAGTTTCCCTTCGATGGAGACGCCGACGTCGGCCAACGCCATGGCGTCCAATTTAACGCCCCTGAATTCTTTCGGCGTGAACATGCGCTTGTGCTTTTGGACGGACGCGTAGAGCGCGTTGACGGCGTAGAGGAGCATGCCTTGGTGGAAGGTTTCGTTTTCGAGGTTTTCGTCGTCGAATTTGTTTTTGGTGGCGTGGAGGCGCGCGGCGGGCGAGGACGGGGCGGCGGTGGCGTCGAAGGACGCGTCCAGTTCTAAGCGGCGGCGGCGGTGTTCTTCCGCGATTTCTAATCGGTGAATGAGGTTGGAATCAGACGCGTCGTCTGAGTCCGAATTGTCTTCGTTGTTGTCCTCCAGAGCGCGGCGGCGCTTGGTAAACTCGTCTCGCGTCATTTTCAATCGCATCAAAGATCGTTCCGCGTCGGCGACTAACAAACGCATCTCTTCCCGTGCTTTGCGTCTCTTTTGAAACGCGCGCGCGGCACCGACGGTTTTTGAAAACGAGACGCTCCCGTACACGAACAAAGTCGCGGGAAAACACGCCATGAGGGCGAAATTCAAACGGTTCGCACGCATGACGGCATCCATTTGAAGCAAAGCGTCTTCCATCTCAACTTTCATGACTTGCGTTTGGATGAGCAAGAGTTGCATGAGATCGCCGCCGAGCATGTTTTGTAGCGGCGCTTTTAATTCTTCTTCTACGCGCGCAGTCACGAGTGACATTGGATCAATTTTGTTCGCCGTTGTCGTCTCTTCGCCTGGTCCTGCTCCTGCTCCTGATCCTTCGGCGTGTTCGTCTCCGCCGCCGCCAGTCATAGCGCCCACCGATTGATACGCTCTCGTCAACGACTCCGAAAACCCCGGTTTCGTTGCATTCTTCACGTACTCTTTTAACATTCTATCTAAAGACTCCTGCGATTCGTCTAATCTCGCCGCCGCGTCTTCTCTATCTCCAGTGTCGAACGCTTTCGTGAGTTCTTGCTTCAGCTCTTTCGACGGCGTTTTCATGTACGAGTTGAAAAACGTGCGCGTAGTTTCGTACGCCGCTTTCAACGTTTCGTCCAACTCGGTGGAACCGCACAAGGAAGATTTTCGAACGAGCACAATCGCGCTACTCACGCCGATTAACATTAAGACACTGATGGGAATCCATCGGCGTTCGTATTTTGTCGGCTTGCGGTGTCTTTCAACCGTGCGACCAACCGCTTTGCGAGCTTTTTCAAATCGAGATTCCGTCCTTACGATGGCTTCCCACATTACGTCGTTTTCTAACGGGAACGGGATTGGTTCTCCCGATTTAGCCATCAAACGCGTGCGGAGCTTGTGCGAGACAAATCCGACGCGTGCGCCGGTTCCGCCGTCTGATGAGAAGATGTCACCGAGAAACGTGTTTTTGATGAGATTCTGAAAGTACGAATTCGATCGCTGTAAGGAGGCGTTTTGGCGTCGTAAAGTCGGGCTGTTGTTGTTTTGCGGCGACGACGACAGACGCGACGACGCGTGAACTTGAGTAGCGGCTGATTTTGGCGAATCTGGAATCTTTGGTGTGCCACTTCGCGAGATGCTCGAGACGAGCGAATTCGTTCGATTGTGCATCATCCCGGCGAATAACGGCGAATTCGAGATGGTGCGCTCGAGAGAGCTCGACGGTCGTCTCGGAGAGATCGCATCGTCGTGGTCGTCGTTATCGTGGTCGTCGTCATCATTTCGCTCTGCTTCTGCCGCCTCTTCCGCGTTTCTCTTTTTACTTTCGTTGTTGTTGTTGTCCTCGTCGTCCTCGTCCTCGTGCTCGGCGTTTAACGACGACGCGGTAGATTTCACGAGCTCAATCGCTTCGTTTATCCCATTCACGCACCGTTCCACCGCATCTCTCGTTTTTTCCACCTCTCTCTTCCGCAACTCCTCCTCTGATACCTCCTCGTCTTCGTCTTCGTCTTCGTCATCGTCCTCTCCCTTCCCTCGTTTCCTCCGATTGTAATCGCCGTTGACTAAATCATCCGCTCTCGCGTGCACCCTCGCCACCGCGCTCGCCAAACTCCTCTGCATCTTCCCTAACGCCGCTACCTTCCCATCAATCACCGCCCTCGCCGGTGGAACCGTCAACAACGTCTCCAACAAGTGTTCCTCTTCCCTTTCCTTCTCTTCCCCGCTTATATTACTCCTCGCCGACTCCCCGTTCTTCCTTCTCGCGTTCCCCGTGGAGACGTACATCGCCCTCCGTCTCGCCGCCACCGCTTTCCGTTTCACGAACCCTTTCGTCTCCTCAATAAACGCTCTCGGACCACACCGTAAGGTTAAAAACATCCTATGTGAGACATCCCCACCTCTCGAATACTCGTCTCGCTTCTCCTCCCAAAATTCCAGCGACCTGGTCGTCCTTCGTAAATCCTCCAACAACTGACCACTGACCACTCGAGCGATTTCCAACGTCGCTTCCGCCGCGTGGCCTAAATCCGCCATCGCCGCTTCATCGTTCGTTTTATACCCCCCATTTACAGTAACACCGTTACTACTCTCTTCCTCTCGCAATAAAGAGGAGGAAATCGCGAACGCCTCGCGCCACCACAGCGCGGATGGTCCGATTAAAAAGTTGCTCTTTTGTTTATCGAAGGCAACCGGGATTGAGATTTCCTTCGTTTTCCGTCCGGAATCAAAGAAGAATAAGATAAACTTTGAAGAGAAAAACGTGCTTTTACTCTCGACGAAGCGTTGTTGGTGTTGTGTTTGTTCTTTTTTCTCTTTTTCTGCGTCCTTCGCTTCGTTTTCGAGCGGGTGGAAAAGCGCACGAATGGTGGTTGGGGCTGGCATTTTGTGAGCGTTTTTAAGTGTGAAGAGTTTCGATACGTTTATTCGCGGATGGTTATTACGTAATTTGCTTGATGTGAAAGAATCTCTCTCTAATGTTGTATGCTGTTGTTGTTGTCTTTGTTGTTGTTATCGTTTGAATGTCGCCAAGAAAAATCGTGACTTTTTTAAAAGCCACATCCGCTTCGATCGAACACGTTGCAGTGGTACACGTCGCCGATGTGCGCGGTGGCGTTGCTCACCGCACCGGCTCTGGTGGACACCGCCTGACCGAGAATACCCAACCACGCCAACATCGCCAATCGTCCGTGCTTCAATTCTCGAATTTTCATCAAATCCAAATCTTCTTTTTCCGCGTAGTTGAACGGGTCGAATCTACCTCCCGGGTACGCGTCGTTTTGCTTCAATCCGTCTTGGAACGGGTTTTCTAACAAACCGGTTCGGTACGCCTCCGCGCCGCCTAATAACAACGTCTCGATGAAAATCAACCCGAACAAAGCGCCGGTTGGTGAGGATTTGAAATCCCCAAACCCGGCGTATGTCAATTTGCACGAGTCAATCGTGCATTCCTTCCCGGCTTCCCACCACGGACCGGCCCCGGCGTTCTCTTGCGCCCAGACGCCCGAAACCGCCAACATGGCCCATCTCCCGTGGATGACTTCGATATCCGCGTTTTTGCGGTACTCTTCCGGGGTTAAGTTCGACCACTCCGATGGAACGCCTTCTTTGCTGTTTGGGAACGACCCCCACTCTGGGTATATGGTGGTTTTTAACCATTTTTTATCCGTTCCGAATCCGATTTGCGCGGAGACTTTCGTTCTCATCACGGCGCGTTGT
>Ga0209425_10002458_pt1 | contig 20641 bp, 21 predicted proteins | sample COG_05_FD_184749 | JGI IMG/M metagenome (GOLD analysis project Ga0209425, IMG submission 184749) | Pelagic Microbial community sample from North Sea - COGITO 998_met_05 (SPAdes) (version 2) | ecosystem: Environmental > Aquatic > Marine > Neritic zone/Coastal water | place: Helgoland, sampling...
ATCTTTTAAGTTATCAATTTTAATAGCACCTTCACAAATTGAATACTGTGTGTGAATTTTTAAGTGATTAAAGTTTTGATTATTTAATTCTGGCATTGAAAGTTTTTATATTACCATCAATCATTTCTAATTTGCAATCAGCCATATTAGCAAAAAATCTATTATGAGTTGCATAGATTATTAATCTATTTTTATTTTTTAATTTATATAAAATTTTAAATACATCTTTTGCAGTTTTACGGTCAAGACTTCCAGTTGGTTCATCCGCTAATATAACTTCTGGTTCATTTATAATTGCTCTAGCAATAGCTATTCTTTGCATTTCTCCACCTGACAGTTCTGATGGATAATGATGCTCACGTAATGATAGACCTATTTGTTTAATTATTTTTTTGGCTTTTTTTATTGAATTGTTTTTATCACCACTTAAAGCCAAACCTGCAAGATAGACATTTTCTAACGCTGTAAAATCAGGTAGTAAATTATTTTGCTGATATATAATGCCAATTTTACTAGATCTAATTTTATCATTTTTATTATTATTATTAAAATTTATCAAAGATTCATTTATCAATAATGATCCTGTTGTTGGTTTGTCTATCATTGATAAAATATTTAAAAGTGTGGATTTACCTGATCCAGATGGGCCCATGATAGAGTAAACTTTACCTTTATTAAATGAATAATTGATATTTCTTAAAACAATTAGTTTTTTGTTATTAAAAAAAGATTTTGAAATATTTTTTAACAATAATAATCTATTCATATTTTAATCCTTTCACAGGATCTAATTTTGAAGCCTTAATAGCTGGAAAAATTGAAACAATAATAGTTATGAAAATTGAACATATCGAAATAATAAAAATTGATGATAGGTTAATTTCAGATGGCATAGTACTTAAAAAATAGATCTCCTCTGGAAAGAGACTAATGTTAAATACATTACTTAGAAACTCTCTTAAGTTTTCTATGTATATTGAGAATAACACACCTAAAAAAATTCCAAAAAGAGTCGCAGAAGTTCCAATTATAACGCCTACTAAAAAAAAAATTTTTGTAATAGATTTATTTAAGACGCCAATAGACTTAAGTATTGCTATATCTTTTGTTTTATTTTTAACTAAAATTGTAAGTCCAGAAACAATATTAAAAGCAGCCACTATGATAATTAAAGATAAAATTATAAACATAACATTCCTTTCAACTTTTAAAGCTGAAAATAGAGAGCTATTCATATCAGCCCACGTGTAAATAAAATCATTTTTAAATATACTCTGAATACTAGCTTTGGCTTCTTTAATGTTTGATGGATCCTTCAAGTATATTTCCAAGTTTCTCTTTTTCTTTTCTAAAGCAAAGAAACTTTCCAATTTATCCAAGTTAATAAAAGCGATATTGGCATCAAAATCTGCAAGTCCGCTATCAAAGACTGAATTTATGAGAAATGTTTCTTGTTTTGGCAAGCTTCCAATAATTGTTTCAATGCCAATTGGCGACATAATTGTAACTGTATCACCTACACTAAGATTTAGATTAAAACTTAATTCCTTACCTATTGATATAGAGTTTCTAATTAATTGATTTGATTGTCCATTAAAGTCTCCTTTATTAATTAAGTCTAACTTAGGAAAATCTTTACTACTGTACCCTCTTAAGATTATACCTTTTGTATAATCTTTGCTTATTACAATAGCTTCGCCTGAATTGCTAAATATCAACTCTTTTGAAATTTTGTTTAAATCATAATTCTTAATTTTATCTAAACTGATAGTATTTTTATAAGGTTTAACAGTTACATGTGCATTAAATCCTACAATTTTCTTAATTAACTCAGTTCTAAAACCATTCATAACAGACATTACTATAATCAACACAGCAACACCTAAGCTTATTCCAATGAATGAAAAAATAGAGATAATATTTAAAAATCCATCTTTTTTTCTGGTTTTTAAATATCTAAAAGTAATCTCTTTTTCTAATGTAGATATCAATTTTTTTCTTTTAATTCAGTTAAGATTTTTGTTATTTGTTCTATATTTAATTTTTTAGGATCTTTTCCTATTTCTTTAAATTCTAATAAATCACCTTCAGATTTTTTACCTATTATAATTTGATATGGCACACCAATTAAATTAAATTTCTTCATTTTTGATGAGAGGTTTTCATCCATGTCATCAATAATAGTGTCTATATTGTTCTTTTCAAAATGTTTAAAAATTTTCGTAGCCTTATCAAGAGATGATGTGTCATTTTTATTAATCATAGGAATTATAGCAAGTTCAAATGGTGCAACTGAAAATGGCCATTTCATTATTTCTTCTTTATCATCATACTTAGCTTCAATAATTGCACCTACCAATCTAGAAACACCGATACCATAAGAGCCCATCTTAACAAAATCTCTTTTTCCACCAGGAAGATCTACAGATGCATTTAATGCTTTTGAATATTTATCACCAAAATAAAAAATGTGTCCTACTTCTATACCTTTGGTGATAAGTCTATTTTCTTTTGAAACTTTTTTTTCAAATTCTTTTTCATTAAATTTTTCATCTGCTACTGCATAGAATTGTTCATATTTTTTTCTTAGGTCATTCAAAGATTCTTTATTTGATACTGAATTTTCACTATCTAAATCAAATATTCTTTTATCAGTAAAAATTTTACTCTCACCTGTGTCTGCTAAAATAATAAACTCATGAGAAAGGTTTCCACCAATAGGTCCTGTATCAGCCGCCATTGGTATGGCTGAAAGTTCTAGTCTTTTAAAAGTTTTTAAATAAGAATAAAAAAATTTGTTATAAGAAAATGTTGCATCATCATCATTAATATCAAAAGAATAGGCATCTTTCATATAAAATTCTCTACCACGCATAATTCCAAATCTAGGTCTTACCTCATCTCTAAACTTCCACTGAATATGGTATAATAGTTGAGGTAATGATTTGTATGATTTAATACTAGATCTAAATATATCTGTTACTAGTTCTTCATTTGTTGGTCCATAAAGCATCTCTCTATCTTGTCTGTCCTTAATTCGAAGCATTTCATCACCATAATCATCATAACGACCACTTTCTTTCCAAATATCACTAGGTTGAATGGTTGGCATTAATATTTCTTGAGCACCAATTTTATCTTGTTCTTCTCTAACAATTTGTTCAATTTTTTTCATCACCTTAAAGCCCAATGGTAACCATGAATAAATTCCAGCTGAAGATTGTTTGATCATTCCTACCCTAAGCATTAATTGGTGTGATTTAATTTTTGCTTCTGATGGGTTATTTTTTAATATTGGAATAAATGATTTTGAAATGTACATCTAGTTAATTATATATCTTAAATTTAAATAATCATATTTTATCAATAAATAAATTATCATGAAAATAACTGTTGTAATAGTAGTGCAATAAGTAAATTTTTTTAACATTTTGGGGTTTTCAGGAGAGCCAGCATCTTCACCATCAATTTTAATAGATTTTTGCCTGTTTACATCAATTGGTAGAATTGTAAAAAAAACTATCCACCAAATTATTATGTAAATTATAGCAAAGCCGGTTGCGCTCATTAAATGTTTACTAAGTTGATATTTATAAAAGGTTTTTTTCCAGTAAATTCTTTAGCACATTTTCTGCATATAATCTTTAATGCATCAATTAAATTATATTCTTGTTTTTTACTTTCAATAGAAAAAGTTCTAGTTGTTTTATGAATTACTTCTTCTAATTCATAAATGAATTCATCAAAATCATGGACTGGTAAACCTCTAAAAGTAATTAGAGGATTTTTATGTATATTTCCTTTGGGCGTGATTAAAATAGTTACTTCCATATAACCATTTGCACTAATATTTTTTCTATCTTTAATCGATTGAGAGTCTTCTTCAACACTAATGTTTCCATCTAAATAGAGTCTACCACTGGGTGCTTTATCGTAGACATGAGGTTTACCAGGAGCTAATTTTACAATATCTCCGTTTTCTACCTGAACTGGGTTAGGAACATTCATTTCATTAGCAAATTTCATGTGTTCAATCATATGTCTATGTTCTCCATGTACTGGAACGACGCACTCAGGTTTAATCCAATCATACATTTCTCTCAGGTCATCTCTATTCGGGTGACCAGAAACATGAACAAATTCACTTTCTTCAGAAATTACCTCGATACCATCTTTTACTAATTGGTTCTGTAATTTGTATAATTTTTTTTCGTTACCAGGAATAATCTTTGATGAAAAGATAACAGTATCATCTTTTTCAATGAAAACATCTGGATGAGTATAGTTAGAAATTCTCATTAACGCAGCCATTGGTTCACCTTGACTACCAGTACAAAGATAAACAATTTTTTCTCGAGAAATATTTTTTGCTTCACGAGGATCAATCGGCTCAATAACATTTTTTAGATATCCACATTGTCTTGCAGCTTTAAAAATTCTGTGCATAGATCTTCCAACTAGAGCTATTTGCCTTCCAGTTTTTTCTGCACAATAGAAAGCTGTTTCCATTCTAGCTACATTTGATGCAAACGAAGCCATAACAATTCTTTTTTTTAAACTTCCCATTATATTTAATAAACTTTTTCTAACATCTAATTCTGAGCCAGCTTTACCCATACTAAATACATTTGTTGAGTCGCAAATCATGGCTAATACACCTTCTTTACCAATCTCTTTAAGTCTATTAGAATTAATTTTCTCTCCAAGTAATGGTTCTGGATCAATTTTCCAATCTCCTGTATGCAATATTATACCTGCTGGAGTTTCAATCCTAAGACCATTGGGTTCAAGAATTGAGTGCGTTAAAGTAATATATTCTATTTTGAAAGGATCTAAATCAACTGTACCATTCAATTGAACAATTTTTAAATGGTTGGTTACATCAATATTTTTTTCTTTAAATTTTTCTTTTATTAATACAGCAGTAAATGGAGTTGCATAAATTTTACACTTTAATTGAGGCCATAAATGTGCAATCGCACCTATATGGTCTTCATGAGCATGGGTTAAAATAATTCCTAAAAGGTCTTCTTTTTTATCAACTATAAAGCCAGGGTCTGGATAAATTAAATCTATGCCTGGTAAAGTATCATCTGCAAACGTAACTCCAATATCAACCATTATCCACTTATGTTCACCTGGTTTTCCAAAAGCAAACAGGTTCATATTCATTCCTATTTCCCCAGATCCTCCTAAAGGACAAAATAATAATTCATCTTTCATATTTATTTGATTAAGCTAGTGGCTTTAATAAGGCCGTTAATTGTAATATCTTTATTTAATTTAACTTTCGTTTTTATTGAATTTTTAAACAAATTTGAAAATCCTCCAGTAATTATAATTTTAAAGGACATCTTAGTCTCTTTCTTAATTAAATTAATAATATTGTCAATTAAACCCTGATAACCCCAAAAAAAACCACCTCTAACTGCATTTAAAGTGTTTAAACCAATAATTTTTTTTGTTTTTTTTAAATTTATATTTGGTATTTGAGTTGCTTTGTCGGTCAGGGTATTAAGGGAAAGCCTAACACCTGGAGCAATAACACCACCATGATAGGTATTCTTTATTAAGACATCAAATGTTGTAGCTGTACCAAAATCTAAAATGATAAAATTATCTTTATTATTGATGGCACTAATAGCATTAGCCAATCGATCTGAACCAATTTGTTTATAGTTAACTTTAATTTTAATTAATTTATTTAATTTGAGTTTTTTTAACTCATAACATTTAATCTTATAAACTTTGTTAAAAAAACTTTTAATTTCATTAAAAGACTTAGGTACAACACTGCATATTAAACATTTTTTAATTGATTCATTTTTTATATTTAAGCTAGATATAGTTTTCTTAAGTGTCAAAGAATTAATTTTTTTTGTGTTTATATTTATTCTTTTGATAATTTTATTTTTTGAATTTACTAAACAAATTTTAGTTTCGGTGTTTCCTATATCTCCAACAATAATCATTTTAAATTTTCCCTATATTCTTTATATTAAATTTTGGTAATAGAGGAATAAATTTTTCATATATTTTTTTTATCTTAAAAGTTGCATCATCTGGTGTAACTTTTATACCTGTTAGATCTAAAAGATTTGTAGTTGGATAATCTTTTAATATTGGATTTTTAATTAAATTTATGCCAATACCAACAATAATAAATTTTGTACTAGATTTTAATATTGTTTCCTGCAAAATACCTGAAATTTTCATATTATTTATTAATAAATCATTTGGACTCTTAATTGTAATTTTCTTTTTATAAAAATTTGATAATAATTTTTTAACTAATAAGCAGTTTGCTTTTGTTAAATCTTTTATTGAAATTCTAATTTTGTCTATTGGAAAAAAAATACTTACAAACAAGTTTCCTTTAAAAGAAGACCATTTTTTTCCATATTGTCCTCTACCTTTTTTTTGTTTATTTGCAATTACTATACCTGATTTATTATTAGTATTTTTTATTATTTTAATAGCTAAATCATTTGTACTATTTACAATTTTATATCTATATTTCTTTAGTTTCATTAAATAACATTAATTCTAGATACAATTTCCACTAATTTACTAGGGTAGATAAAGTATAAAAGAATTAATAACGTCGAAAAGGATAATGATATTTTTAACCATATACTATGGTCTGTGTCATATTTTTCTTTTTCTTTATCAAAATAAATAACTTTAATTATTCTTAGATAATAAAAAGCTGCAATTACAGTTGATAATAAGCCAACAATTGCTAGAAAATACATTGATTGCTCAATTACAGATTTGAACACGTAAAACTTAGCAAAAAAACCTGCTAATGGTGGAATACCAGCTAATGAAAAAAGTATAATAAGTAATGAAAGAGATAAAACTGGATGGTTTTTTGATAATCCAGATAAATCTTCTATAGTTTCAAAATATTGATCATTTCTTTTCATCATAAATAAACAGCAGAATAAGCCAAAATTCATAACTAAATAAATGGATATATAAATTATAGAAGATTGAATGCCTTCATTTGTACCAACTGAAAGGCCAGCCAAAGTATACCCTATATGACTAATAGAGCTATACGCAACCAACCTTTTTAAATTACTCTGTCCAATCGCTGCAACAGCACCAAATATCATTGAAGCAATCGATAAGAAAACTATGATAGGTTGCCATTGATCGATCATATTAAAAAATGGAACATATAAAAATCTGATAAATACAGTTAAGGCTGCTACTTTAGGGACTATTGCAAAAAATAATGTTACTGATGTTGGTGACCCTTCGTAAACATCTGGAGCCCACATATGAAATGGTACAGCAGATATTTTAAATGCCAATCCAACAAGTATAAAAACTATTCCAAAAGTTAAGCCATAATGATTTAAATCAATTGAATTAGCTATAACATTAAAATTAGTTGAGCTAGAAAATCCATAAATCAGAGAACAGCCATAAAGTAACAAACCAGAGGAAAGTGCACTTAATACAAAATATTTAAGACCAGATTCTGATGACTTTAATTGATCTCTATTAAACGATGCAAGAACATATAAAGCTAAAGATTGTAATTCAAGTCCGATATAAAACACTATAAGATCATTAGAGCTAATCATAACCAACATACCTAAAATTGAACAAAGAATTAAAATTGGATATTCTATTAAAAAGATTTTAGATATTTTCAAATAATTTTTAGAAATTGATAAAACAAAAGCACCACCAATAATTGTGATAATTTTCATTAAAGATGAAAGACTGTCAATTATATAACTATTTGTAAATAAAGTTACACTACTCTCTGAAGGATTGTTTAATATTAATATTCCAGTAATTAGTAAAAAACTTATTGAAAAATTATGAACTAAACTTGAACTATTTTTTTTAAAAACTCCTAAAATCAATAAAAACATTATACTAAGAGAAATAAAAATTTCTGCAGAAATAAGCTCTAAATTAATCATTATTTTTGTACCTCAGCACCAAACATATTTAAGTTAAAGTTATACATTCCTATTAAGTCTTTTACAGATATTTCAATTGTATTAATTAAAGGTTCTGGGTAAAAACCAAAAAATAGCACTGGTAACGCCAAACTCCATAATATAAATTTTTCTGAATTGTTTAGATCAGATATTTTTAAAAGTTCTTTATTTATTAAGTTTCCAAAAACAACTCTTCTGTAAAGCCACAACATATAAGCGGCTCCAAAAATAACTCCAAAACTTGCAATAACTGCCACTAAAAAATTATCTTTAAATGCACCCATTAAAATTAAAAATTCACCTATAAAACCACTTGTCCCAGGTAATCCTAAAGCAGCTAAAGTAAAAAGCATAAATAGAATTGAGTATTTTGGCATAACAGAAACTAGACCACCATAAGTAACAATTAACCTTGAGTGCATTCGGTCATAAACTACTCCGACACACAAGAATAGCGCAGCTGAAACTAGACCGTGACTAATCATTTGGATTATACTTCCTTCAATACCTTGTTGCGTGATTGTGAAAATACCTAAAGTCACAAAACCCATATGAGCTACAGAAGAATATGCAATTAATTTTTTCATGTCTTCTTGCATTAATGCAACTAAAGATGCGTATATAATTGCAACTAAACTTAATATGTAAATTAAAGGTGTGAATAATTCAGATGCAACCGGAAATAAACCTAATGAAAATCTAATAAAACCGTATCCTGCCATTTTAAGTAAAATAGCTGCAAGAAGAACGGAGCCAGCGGTTGGAGCTTCTACATGAGCATCAGGCAACCAAGTATGAACAGGCCACATGGGTGTTTTTACAGCAAAAGAACTAAAAAAAGCTAGCCATAATAAATTTTGATATTTCGTATCTATACCTAAATCATAAAGTTGAATTATTTCTGTTGTGCCCGTGATCCAGTAGATAGAGATTATTGCAACTAGCATTAAAACTGAACCGAGTAAGGTGTATAAAAAAAACTTAAATGCCGAATAAACTCTTCTTGCACCACCCCAAATTCCAATAATTAAAAACATAGGAATTAATCCTGCTTCAAAAAATAAATAAAATATAACTAAATCAAGAGAACAAAAAACTCCTATCAACAAGCTTTCCATTACTAGTATTGCAATAAGAAAATCTCTCAATCGAATTTTTATAGTGTTGTTAACTGATATTATGCAAAGAGGTGTAATTAGTGTTGTTAGAATTATAAATAAAATTGATATACCATCAATACCAATTTTATAATTCACAAACTCTACTAACCATTTTCTATCCTCAACAAACTGAAAGTCAGAGGTAGATGGGTCAAACAAATACCATAAATAAATTGAAATTAAAAAATTAACAAAAGAAGTAAATAAAGCAACATATTTTCCAGTATTTGAATTTTTGTCTTTTGAAAATAATAAGAATAGAGCACCAACAGTTGGAAGTATAATTAAAGATGATAAAATTGGAAAATTCATTAATATAAAATTAAAAATGTTAGTAAAGCAGAAAGTCCTATCAATATCATAAAGGCATATTGATAAATAAATCCACTTTGAAATTTGCTAGCTTTTAAAGATAAACCTTTAATTATTAAAGACAATCCATCTGGTCCAAACTTATCAATAATTTTTATGTCAATTATCTTCCAAAAGAAAAGTCCAATTTTTTTAGAAGACTGAATAAAGATGACATTATATAATTCATCAAAGTACCACTTCTTAATTAAAAAATTATATAAAGGTTTGTTAGATTGTACAAATTGATTTGGAAAATCTTTATTTTTTACAAATAAATAATAAGCCACAGGAATGGATAAAAGGACAAGTATAGGTGTAATTAAAATAACCCATAATGGTGGATGATCTGTACTTAATGGATTTAAAAACATAATAGATTCTCCCCAAAAATTATTTTCTACACCATGACCAACAAATAGATCTTTGAATAAAAAGCCCGCAAAGATGGCACCAATAGCTAATATAATTAAAGGTATAAGCATAACCATAGGTGACTCATGCATTTCTTCAATTTTTAATTTTTGATTATTGTATGTTCCATGAAATGTTTTAAAAATTAATCTCCAAGAATATATTGAAGTAAGTAAGGCTGTTAAAATACCAATTCCAGCAGCATAATATCCTACAGTGTTACCTCTAAGATAAGCAAATTCTATAATTGCGTCTTTTGAATAAAAACCAGAAAGAAAAGGGAATCCAGTGAGAGCTAGAGTACCAATGATCATTAAAATCCAAGTATATGGTAACTTTTTATAAACAGCTCCCATTTTATTAATATCTTGTTCATCTTTAAATGAATGGATTACAGACCCAGACCCTAGAAAAAGTAACGCCTTGAAAAATGCATGAGTAAATAAATGAAACATTGCAACATTATAAGCTCCAACACCTGTTGCAAAAAACATATAACCAAGTTGGCTACATGTTGAGTATGCAATTATTTTTTTAATGTCAGTTTGAACTAGTGCTATTGTTGCAGCAAAAAAAGCAGTTGTCATTCCAATTACTGTTATAATATTTAAAGTTAATGGAGAGTATTCAAAGATAGGAGAACATCTAACAACTAAAAAAACCCCCGCAGTAACCATTGTTGCAGCATGTATTAATGCAGATACAGGAGTTGGACCTTCCATTGCATCTGGCAACCATGTGTGTAGAAAAATTTGGGCTGATTTACCCATAGCTCCAATGAATAAGAGGATACAAATTAAATCAATAGCTTTAAATTGTATTCCTAAAAATAAAATTTCTTTGTCAACTATCTGAGGAATTTGTTCAAATACTTCAGTATAATTAACAGTGCCAAATAGATAAAAAATTAAAAAAATCCCTAAAGCAAACCCAAAATCACCTACTCTATTTACTATAAAAGCTTTAATTGCAGCTGCATTTGCTGAATCTTTTTTAAACCAAAAACCAATTAAAAAATATGAACAAAGACCTACACCCTCCCATCCAAAAAATAATTGAAGAAAATTATCTGATGTTACTAACGTTAACATTGCAAACGTAAATAGAGAAAGATATGCCATAAATCTTGGTTTATGTGGATCGTGAGACATATAACCAATTGAATAAATGTGAACTAATGAGGAAACCAAAGTAACAACAACAAGCATTACTGCAGATAATGCATCCACCTTGATAGACCAATTTACATCAAGTGCTCCTGAATTAATCCAAGTTGCAATAGTTACGTTGTTTTCATAGCCATTAACAATAACTTGATAAAATATAATCAAAGACAACAGTGCCGAAATTGAAACAAATAAACTTGTGACTATTTCAGAATTTCTATCACCTATATATTTTCCAAAAAAACCAGACGTAATAGAGGCTAATAATGGAAGAAATAATAAAGCAAATTCCATAATTAACCTTTCAAACTATTGATTTCTTCAACTCTAATTGTTGATGAGTTTCGGTAATAAACTACTATTATTGCAAGCCCAATTGCAGCTTCTGCAGCTGCTACAGTTAATATAAAGAGTGTAAAAATTTGTCCAGCTATATCATTAAGGAAAATAGAAAAAGCTACCAAATTAATATTAACTGCTAAAAGAATAAGCTCAATACTCATTAATATTACAATAATATTCTTTCTATTTAAAAATATACCAACAATACCAATCGTGAATATTATTGCTCCTAAAGTGAGATAGTGACCTAAACCTATATCAATCATCAGATTTAACTCCGCTATTGCTTTCAACATCAATCATTTCAACTCCATCAGACTTTTCTCTAGATATTTGACTAAAATAACTCTGTTTCTTAACACCTGATCTTTTTCTAAAAGTAAGGACAATAGCACCTACCATAGCTACCAATAAGATCATTCCACTTAATTGAAAAATATGGATGTAGTCAGTATATATGACAAAACCAATGGCATGAGTATTACTAATACTGCTGCCTATATTTAGTGACATAGCTGAAACAAGATCTGGCTTATATTCCCATCCACCAATAACAATTATCAATTCAAAAAATATAATTACACTTATAATCAAACCAACAGGAATGTGTTTTGAGCTTTCTCTAGCACTAAACCATTGATTTTTTTGTTGCGCTACATTTAACATCATAACAACAAATAAAAATAAAACTGCAACAGCACCAACATAAACAATTAACATAATCATACCAAGAAACTCTGCACCAATCATTATAAACAAACAGGATATGCTAATAAAATCTAAAATTAGAAAGAAAACTGAATGGACTGTATTTTTAGATACTGTAACCATTATTGCAGAAATAATTGCTATTAATGAAAATATATAAAAAAAAATTGTATGTGCTAACATAAAAATTATCTGTAAGGTTTGTCTGCTTTAATATTTGCAGCTAAAATATTTTCCCATCTATCTCCGTTATCTAAAAGCTTTTCTTTATTATAATAAAGTTCTTCTCTAGTTTCTGTAGAAAATTCAAAATTTGGCCCCTGCACTATTGCATCAACAGGACATGATTCTTCACAAAGTCCACAGTAAATGCACTTCATCATATCAATGTCATATCTAGTAGTTTTTCTACTTCCATCTTCTCTTTCAGAAGATTCGATTGTTATTGCTTGTGCTGGACATACAGCTTCACATAATTTGCAAGCTATACATCTCTCTTCACCGTTAGGGTATCTTCTTAAAGCGTGTTCTCCTCTAAATCGAGGGCTAATTTTTCCTTTTTCAAAAGGATAATTAATTGTTTTTTTTGATTTAAAAAATTCTCTTAAGGCGATTGAAAGACCTCCTAAAAAATCTAACATAAAAATTGTTTTTAAAATTCTAGAAATTTTCATAATTAATTAATGGGTAATAAGTTAAAATAGAATAAATAACTTGCTGTAAGAACAACCCAAGAAAGTGATAAAGGTAAAAAAATTTTCCAACCTAATCTCATTAATTGATCATATCTATATCTTGGAACAATGGCCTTAACTAATGCAAAGAGCACAAAAAGAAATAAAATCTTAAATATTAACCAAATAGCTCCTGGTATTAAGGTAAATGGGTAAATTTCAATTGGAGATAACCACCCTCCTAAAAAGAGAATCGATCCCATAGCACACATTAATAGAATATTCGCATATTCACCTAACCAAAACATAGCGTACATCATTCCAGAATATTCTGTTTGATATCCAGCTACAAGTTCAGCTTCTGCTTCAGGTAGATCAAATGGTGGTCTATTAGTTTCAGCTAAAGCTGAAATAAAAAAAATTACAAACATAGGAAATAATGGAATTACAAACCATAAATTTTTTTGAGCCATCACTATGTCACTCAAGTTAAGAGAGCCAACACATAGTAAAACGTTAATTATTATAACACCTATAGAAACCTCATATGATACCATTTGTGCAGCGGATCGAATTGCACCTAAAAAAGGATATTTTGAATTTGAAGCCCAACCTCCCATAATAATTCCATAAACACCTAAAGATGAAACCGCAAATAAATAAAGAATACCAACATTAATGTTAGCTAACACTTGTGTTGCACTAAAAGGAATAACAGCCCAAGATATCAATGCCAAAGTCATAGTAACAATTGGTGCTAAAATGAATATTACTTTATTTGAACTAGATGGAATAATGACCTCTTTAAAAATATATTTTAAAGCATCAGCTAAAGATTGCAGTAAACCAAATGGACCTACTACATTAGGACCTTGTCTTTTTTGAACAAACGCCCAGATACGACGATCTAACCAAACTATCATTGCAACAGAAACAAGGACTGGAACTAATAAAAATAAAATTTTATATACTTCAGAAAAAATTAAACTTAAATATTCCATCTATTAACCTTCAGTACCAGTTGATTTTAAATTTATTTTAGAATTTTTGCATTCAAACATTGTTTTAGATGCTCGTGCTATAACATTTGAATAGTAATAATCATCATTAGTAATTTTTAAAATTTCTTTATCAAAAGATAAATTTTTAATTTCCACAGATTTAGTTAAAATATCTTTTTCAAGAAATAAATTCACCTGATTAAGCAAACTACTATCAAGCTCGTCTTTATCATTAAATAATTTTCTATGATTCATTGCTTCAGCTAATTCATTAATTATTATCCAATCTTCTTTGGCATCTTCAGGTGGGTATGAGGCTTTATAAGCTTTTTGTAATTTACCTTCTAAATTAGTGAAATAACCATTTTGCTCAGTGTATGCTGCACCTGGCAGTATAATATCAGCCATTTCTGCGCCCTTATCTCCATGGCTACCTTGATAAATTATAAATTCATTTTTTTTTTCAAATTTAAGATTGTCTGCACCTAATAAATAAACAATTTCAAACTTATTATCTTGTAAATCTTTTAAAACTTCATTTGAGCCATCTTCTGTTTTATATAATCCCAAGTCAAAGCTACCAACTGTAGAAGCGTTATCTGAAATAGTATTTAAAGAATTCCACTCATTAGATATCTTATTATTATTTTTTAAAAAAGATTTAATGGACTCAAAAACATATTTTGCAGATTTATTTTTTAAAATAGACTGACCAAAAATAATTAAAGGTTTTTTTGCATTTTTAATTAAGCTTGACACTTCATGATTGTTTTCTGTAATTTTTTTAATATTTTCAATACCACCATCCAAAAAATCATATGGGTAAGTAAGGTCACCAACATCATTTAAAGAAACTATTTTTGTTTTGTTTTGCAAATAAGCTTTTCTAATTCGTGCATTTAAAATGGTTGCTTCATATCTAGGATTACTACCTATAAGAAAAATAAAATCTGTCTCTTCAATTCCATTAATCTTTGAATTAAATAAATAATTTTCTCTTTTTTCTGGATTTAAGTAAATATGATCATTTCTCGACTCAACATTATATGAGCCTAGTGTTTTATTAAAAAACTCTTTAAATAAATAAAGTGTTTCCATATTAGCTAAATCACCAGTTATTCCACATATCTTTTCTTTATTAGTGTTTTTAAATTTTGATATAATTATATTAAAGACTTCATTCCATGATGCTTTTTCAAACTTACCATTATATTTTATATAAGGTGTATCTAAACGTTGATTTAATAAACCATCACAGGCATATCTTGTTTTATCTGAAATCCATTCCTCGTTAATATCTTCATTAATTCTTGGTAATATTCTTTTTACTTCCCAGCCATATGTATCAACTCTTATATTGGAACCAATTGCATCCATTACATCAATAGACTCAGTTTTTTTTAATTCCCATGGTCTAGCTTCAAATACATAAGGCTTTGATGTTAAGGCACCAACAGGACATAAATCTACAACATTTGCTGAAAGTTCTGATTGCATAGACTGCTCAAGGTATGTTGTAATTTGCATATCCTCACCTCTACCAATTGCACCAATCTCTGGCACACCAGCAACTTCTGTAGCAAACCTAACACATCTAGTACAATGAATGCATCTAGTCATTTGAGTTTTTATTAAAGGTCCCATATTTTTCTCTGAGACGTCTCTTTTGTTTTCTTTATATCTAGACTTATCAACACCATAAAACATAGATTGATCTTGTAAATCACATTCGCCCCCTTGGTCACAAACAGGACAATCTAATGGATGGTTCGCAAGCAAAAATTCCATCACACCTTTTCTTGCTTTTTGAACAAACTCTGTATTTGTTTTAATATTCATTCCTTCAGCAGCAGGCATTGCACATGATGCCACTGGTTTAGGAGATTTTTCCATTTCAACTAAACACATTCTACAATTACCAGCAATTGATAATTTTTCATGATAACAAAATCTAGGGATTTCAACTCCAGCTTTTTCACAAGCTTGTAATACTGTAAGACCCTCTTCAACCTCTACATCTATTTCATTAACTTTTAATTTAAGCATTGTTTTTATCCAATAAGTGTTGGTCTACTAAGTAAGGAATGTCTTTTAATTTTTTAATTGTTGGATTAAGGTTATTTCTTTTCTCAATTTCTTTTTTAAAGTGTCTTAACAATCCTTGTACAGGCCATGAAGAGCCCTCACCAAATGCACAGATTGTATGTCCTGCAATTTGTGTTGTTACATCTCCTAACATATCAACTTCATCTCTTGATGCTTCACCTTTTGCCATTCTTTCGAGCATTCTCCACATCCACCCAGAGCCTTCTCTACAGGGTGTACATTGACCACAGCTTTCATGTTTATAAAATCTAGCTATTCTTGCCATGCATTTAATTATGTCTTGATCTTTATTAATAACAACAATGCCTGCTGTTCCTAATCCACTTTTTTCTGCCACTAATGAATCAAAATCCATTGTTAAAGTTTCACATGTTTTTTTTGGTATTAAAGGCATTGATGAGCCTCCAGGTATTACGGCTTGTAAATTATCCCATCCACCAACAACACCACCGGCATGCACTTCTATTAATTCTTTTAGAGATATGCTCATTTCCTCTTCTACATTACAAGGATTGTTAACATTTCCAGAAATACAGAAAATTTTTGTTCCAGTATTTTTTGCTTTACCTAATGATGCAAACCATTTTCCACCTCTTCTTAAAATAGTTGGAACAACTGCTACAGTCTCAACATTATTAATTATAGTTGGGCATCCATAAAGACCAATTAATGCTGGGAATGGTGGTTTTAATCTAGGTTGACCTTTTTTACCCTCTATACTTTCAAGCAAAGCTGTTTCTTCACCACATATATATGCACCAGCTCCATAATGAATATAAATATCTAAATCCCAACCACTATCTGAAGCATTTTTTCCTATTAATTTTTTTTCATAAGCTTCATCAATTGCAGCTTGAAGTTTTTGACCGTCTATAAAATATTCACCCCTTATATAAATATAACAAACGTGTGCTTGCACAGCGTATGCAGCAATTAAACAACCTTCAATTAATTTATGAGGTTCAAATCTTAAAATATCTCTGTCTTTACAGGTGCCTGGTTCTGACTCATCTCCATTTATAACTAAATAATGGGGTCTTGAACCAAGGTCTTTAGGAGCAAAAGACCATTTTAAACCAGTTGGAAATCCAGCTCCTCCTCTACCTCTAAGTTCAGAAGCTTTAACTTCATTTATTATCCAATCTCTACCTTTATCCATTAAATTTTTAGTATTTATCCAGTCCCCTCTTTTTTTTGAAGACTCAACATCTGACCCCATGTCATTATATAAATTCTGAAATATTCTGTCTTTGTCTTTAAGCATTTTTTAAATCCATTAGTGTTTTTCTTGTATTTTCAGGTTCATTATTTACACGACCTCTATAAGATCCAGGTTTAGGTGTCTCACCACTCAGTATTTTATTCAAAATTTTTAATGTTTTCTCTTTATCTAAGTCCTCATAATAACTATCATTAATTTGCATCATAGGTGCATTAACACAAGCACCCAAACATTCAACTTCCATCCAAGAACAACTCTGATCTTTTGACAATTCATTTTCATTTTTAGATATCTTTTCTTTGCAAGCTTCAACTAGTTTGTAAGCACCTCTAATCATACATGGTGTAGTTGTGCAAATTTGAATAAAATAATTACCAACAGGAGCTAAATTATACATGGTATAAAAAGTTGCAACTTCATAAACTTTTATATAAGGCATGTCTAAAAATTTACCAATATACTTCATAGCGGCTAAAGGAATCCAATTATTATTTTGTTTTTGAGCAATGTAAAGTAAAGCCATTACTGCACTCTGTTGTTTGTCTTTAGGATATTTTGCAACAATAGTTTTGGCAGCTGCTAATGAAGCAGAATTGAACTCAAAATTGTCAGGCTGTTCTTTTGAAGGTTTTCTTAAACTCATTATCTATCCACCTCTCCAAATACAATGTCTAATGAGCCTAATACAGCAGGAACATCGGCAAGCATATGACCCTTGATTAAGTAATCCATTGAAGCTAAATGAGAAAACCCAGGAGCTCTAATTTTACATTTATAAGGTTTACTAGAACCATCTGAGATTAAGTATACACCAAACTCACCTTTTGGTGCTTCTACAGCAGTATAAATTTCATCTTTATCTACACGATAGCCTTCAGTGAATAATTTAAAATGATGAATTAAAGCTTCCATAGATTGTTTAATATCTTTTTTTGGCGGAGGACTTATTTTTCCATCCAATGATTTAATTGGACCTTTAGTCATTTTTGCTAAACATTGTTTTATTATAGAAATACTCTCTCTCATTTCTTCAATTCTACATAAATATCTATCATAACAATCTCCATTTTTTCCAACAGGTATTTTGAATTCTAATTGATCATAACAATCATATGGTTGTGACTTTCTTAAATCCCAAGGAACTCCTGATCCTCTAATCATAACTCCACTAAAAGAATAATCCAACGCATCTTCTTTTGTTACAATTCCAATATCAACATTTCTTTGTTTAAATATTCTATTGTCAGTTAGAAGTGTTTCAAGATCATCAATAATCTTAGGAAAAGATTCACAAAATTTATCAATATCATCCTCTAAACCAGTAGGTAGATCTTGATGAACTCCACCAGCTCGAAAATAATTAGCATGAAGTCTTGAACCAGAAGCTCTTTCATAAAAAGTCATTAAAGTTTCTCTTTCTTCAAAGCCCCAAAGTGAAGGTGTTAAGGCACCGACATCTAAAGCCTGTGTAGTAACATTTAATATATGACTTAATATTCTGCCAATTTCACAAAACATAACTCTTATGAACTGGGCTCTTGTAGGGACATCAATTTTTAATATTTTTTCAATAGCTAAGGCAAATGCATGCTCTTGATTCATTGGAGCAACATAATCAAGTCTGTCAAAATAGGGTACAGCTTGCATATATGTTTTATTTTCAATGAGTTTTTCTGTGCCACGGTGCAGTAACCCAATGTGGGGATCTGCTTTTTCCACAACTTCTCCATCTAATTCTAAAATTAATCTTAAAACCCCATGAGCAGCTGGGTGTTGAGGTCCAAAATTAAGATTTAATGTTTTAATTTTTTTTGTCATTTTTTTGATCAGTTTGATCTTTAATATATTTAGTTCCTTCCCAAGGACTTTCATAATCAAAGTTTCTGTAGTTTTGTTCTAATTTTACAGTTTCATTAATAACTTTTTTTTGATCTTCGCTATACCTAACTTCGGTATGTCCAGTTAACGGAAAATCCTTTCTTAAAGGATGGCCTTCAAAACCATAATCTGTAAGTATTCTCCTTAAATCAGGATGATCTTTAAACTTTACACCATACATGTCAAAAACTTCACGCTCCATCCAATTTGCAGCCGGGTATATAGATGTTAACGATGGGATAACTTCATTTTCATTAATCAAATAACTTAATATTATACGCTGATTAAACTTGTGACTTAGAAACAAATATACAACTTTAAACCTTTGAACATTTTCTGGATAATCAACTACAGTGATATCAATTAATTGTCTAAATTTTGTATTTTCATTACTTTTAAAAAATATAGTAACGTCTATTAAGTCTTGGCTATCAATATTTATATAAAGTTGTTCGTGCTTAATTTCAGATTTTTTAATCTTTGTTGTCAGTTCTGAATTAATTTTTTTTTCAAGATCGATTAAATTAACCATAATTTTTATCTATCAAAAGACCCTTTGTTTCTGATTTTTTTTTGAAGTTGCATAATTCCATATAACAGTGCTTCTGCTGAAGGTGGACATCCTGGAACATATATGTCAACAGGAACAATTTTATCACAACCCCTTACCACAGAATACGAATAATGATAATAGCCACCACCGTTAGCACAGCTACCCATTGAAATAACATATCTTGGTTCGGGCATTTGATCATAAACTTTTCGTAATGCAGGAGCCATTTTATTTGTAAGAGTTCCAGCAACAATCATGACATCTGATTGTCTAGGAGATCCTCGTGGTGCTGCACCAAATCTTTCTAAATCATACCTTGGCATTGCAGTTTGCATCATTTCAACTGCACAACAAGCCAAACCAAAAGTCATCCAATGTAATGATCCAGCCCTTGACCAATTGATAAGATTATCAAGTGATGTAGTTATAAAACCATTTTTACTAAAGTCTTCTGAAAGTTTTTTGAATTCTTCTGGTATTTCTTTATTTTTATCTTTTAAGTTCATATACGAAAATTTATTCCCAATCTAGAGCTCCTTTTTTCCACTCATAAATAAAACCAATTGTTAATATAAATAAAAAAATCATCATTGAAGAAAAGCCTAATAAACCAATATTTCCAAGAGAGACTGCCCATGGAAAAAGAAAAGCTATCTCCAAATCAAAAATTATAAAAAGAATAGCTACTAAATAAAATCGTACATCAAATTCAATTCTAGAGTCTTCAAAAGGTTCAAATCCGCACTCATAAGCAGACAATTTTTCAGGGTCAGGATGTTTTGGGGAAAGTATCAAATTTACAATAACAAAAGCACAACTCAAACCAATTGCTATAATTAAAAATAAAATAATAGGCAGATAATCTTTTAAAAATTCTGAAAGCATGAAATCTATATAGCAGTTTTTATATCATGTTGAAGTGCTCTTACGTCACAATATACATGATATTAACATAAAAAATAAGAAAAGTGGCGGGAGTGAAGGGACTCGAACCCTCGACCTATCGCGTGACAGGCGATCGCTCTAACCAACTGAGCTACACCCCCACTTTTACATGTTTTGGTGGGCAGTAAAGGACTCGAACCTTTGACCCCCTCGG